>ERZ773224.60-NODE-60-length-125445-cov-4.676888_pt1 | contig 125445 bp, 154 predicted proteins | sample MGYA00580526_ERZ773224 | MGnify/ENA primary metagenome ERZ773224 (study PRJEB29015, sample SAMEA2737743) | human gut metagenome | biome: human gut; feature: human-associated habitat; material: faeces | place: China | collected 2012 ... | reverse complement strand
AGCAATTATCCAACCTTAATCTAGGTGTACATACAATATATGGAAAACCTGTATTATTAGATAGTTTATGGGATTTTGGGGTTAGAGCTTTATATAGTAAAAATGATAAATTAGAGGACAACAAGCTAGATTACATAGTTTATAAGGTAGAGGTAATACAAGGGTTTGCAGAAGAAGGTGAATATAGTTATATCAGTAATCTAGGGATGTATTATACCTCACAATTCAAGGTTATAAAGACAATAGAAACAAAAGAAAAGCTCATAGATGAGTTAATTAAGAGTGATACGCAAAGAGCAATTAAAGAAATATTTTGGTATGCACTTAACGACTATTGTAGGGAAGAAAAAGGGGAAGAAACCGAAACAGAATTAGAACTAAATTCATTGACAAGTTTATTTAGACAGCTAATCAAAAAATTGAGAAGTAGCGAGAATAGAAACATTGGAAACAGCAAGGGAAAAGGTAGTGGTAGTACTAATTTTGAGCTATCTACAGTTGGAGAACTCATATATGAACATACCAATGCAATAGGAGAACCAATACCGTATTGGTGTCAGAATGTAGACAAGTTAGATAGGGTTATAAGATATTTAATCAAAGAAAAATACATTACTATAGATAACCAGTTAGACACAGCTGAAATGTTATATAAGTTAAAGAGTAGTTTATTTGGTGATGTATATAAGAATTTAAACGAGAATGATAGAAAGAGTTTTAAATCAAATTTGTTGTTAGATTATTAATTAATTAATTAATTAATTAAGGGAATAATAGGTTGATTGTCAGGTAGGCAGAAAGAGTAGTTTATTAGTTTATTAATTAGGCTAAATAGAGATAAAACATAGAAATAAAAAGAAAGAAAGTTAGGTTAAGAGTATGAATAAGGAAAAAAATATAGGAACAACAGAAACTTTAGAGATGAAGAAGGTTTCAAGAGTAGAAAGACACAAAATAAAGAGAAACAGTAACTTTTTTAGTTTAATAGATGATTATTGTTTAAAGTCTAAGAATATGTATAACTATGGAAATTACATAATAAGACAAAGGTTTATTGAGACAAGTAAAGAAAAGGAACAAGGTTTAAGAGAAAATGCTGAATGGATACGCTGGGTAGAATTGTATCATTTAGTCAAAGATTCAGAGGCTTTCACAGAGTTTAAAGTAGGAGCTAGAGGGACAATTCGTAAATTAGATAAGGCTTGGAAAGGTTTCTTTAAATCAATAAAAGATTATAGCAAGCACCCTGAGAAGTACACAGGTATGCCTAAGATGCCTAAGTATTTAGATAAAGAAAAAGGCAGATATGAATTTGATTTAGAAAACAATAGATTTAAAATTAAGGATGGTTATATATACATAGGAGTTAAGAATTTAAAAGTAATGAATAACCACTTCAAGACAAGGATAGATGCTGAAAAAAGTAAGTTACTGCAAATAAGATTTATTCCAAGAGATAAGGAATACATAATGGAAGTAGTTTATGAGGTAGAAGTCCCTGAGCTTAAAAATATTACAGAACCTCAAAGAGTAGCCAGTATAGATTTAGGGTTAAATAATCTTATGACAATAACAACAAATTGTGGGATAGCTCCTGTAGTAATAAATGGAAGAAGTTTAAAAGCTATAAACCAGTATTACAATAAGATGTTAGCCGAAAAGAAGTCTGTACTTAAAAAGGTATATGGAAAAGATTGGTCTAACGAATTACAAAGAATAACAACAAAGAGAAATAATAAACTTGATAATGGAATACATCAGGCGACACGAAAAGTAATTGATTTTTGTATAGAAAATAAGATAGATACTTTATTATGTGGCTATAGTACAGGTTGGAAGAAGAATGTAGAAAAAGGTAATGATACAATGCAGTCATTTGCATATATCGCCTATGAGTTAATATTGAATAGATTAGAATATAAGTGTGAAGATGCAGGTATTAACTTCAAAGCAATAGAAGAAAAATACACAAGTGGAACTTCTTATTTAGACAATGAACAGCCTATAGAGAAAAATAACAATAAAGATAGACGAGTTTATAGAGGTTTATTCATATCTAACACAGGAAAGAAAATAAATGCTGATGTAAATGCAAGTTACCAGTTGATGAGAAAAGAACTTCCAGAAAAGTTACTTCCAAATGTATCAGAGATAGCTTTGCACCCTACAATAATAAATTTATCTATAGTTTATTAGTTAGTTATTTAAGGAAGATAGAGATGTATAAGAAAGATTTAACAAAACAAGAAGCAAGGAATGTTTTAGACAAAAATATCTGTGAAAATAGCAAGGACAAAGAATTAGAAGTAGAAAAAGATAACAGAAGTCACACTAACAATGATTGTGAATATAAATGTTCAGACGAGTTTAAGTGTGAATGTAAATGTAAATGTGAAAGTGAAGGTGAGAGTGAAGACTTTATAGAGATAGGAATTTTCAAAGAATATAAAGGTTTTAGGGGTTTAATAGGATATTCCGTAGAAGATAGTCAGCATTATGGCTATTTATTAGATATTCCTGATGTTACTGTATATGGAGGTAGTGACTTTGAGGAACTACAGTTAAATTATAAAAGAGCAGTAGAAGCCTATATAGCTTTAAAAAAGTTAGGCTAAGTGTCAAGGTCATCTGAAAGGAATTAAATATAAGATAAAGACAAAATGAGACAGGTAGTTAGACTAAGTTAAGATAGACTACCTGTTCTCCTTACATTATAGGTATTTGTTATGTATCTAATCTAATTAAATGTAGGTATGTAATTAAAATTAAGATAAGATGTAATTCAAGAAGAAAAGGGACATTATTAGGAGATATAGTGTAGCATAAATATTGGTAGTGGTAGTTATAACCAATCACTTTTTATTTATTAGAGAAAGTTTAAGGCTGTCTTATTTAAAAGATGGATGTAGTAAGTAGTAATATTAGAAAGTCGGTAATGCAAAATAATTAACAAGTGACAAACAAGAAGGAGAAAAGTGACTATGATAAGAAAAATTAATGGAAAAATATATAAGGTAAATGAATATGCAAGCAGTATGTTAATAGAAGTAGATAGCGATACAACGGATGCAGAGATACAGAAAATGAAGAAACTTCTACAGTTAGAAAGCTATGGATTTAGATTAAACTTACTAGTTTGTCTAGCGAAATTAACTTTACAAGGGCATGCAATTTTTAGTGTAAATGAGTTCAATGTAGATGGAAGTAAGCCAAGGGTAGCATATGCAAACAGCAAAGACTTCAAAAAGATACTTAAGTATTTAAGTAATAATGAAAATAAATAAATAAATAAATAAATAAATAGTGTTTATATGAGGTCTCAAAGCATAATATTCTTTCTACTATATTTTATATTAAATAGCTTACAAGCACATACATACTGTTTTTAAAGGTTTAGGTATATTTTATTAAGGCAGAAACTGTCGAAATTTACGCTTGTGGAGTTAGTAGATTACAAGGACAAAGAAGTAAGAAGCCCAACGAGATTTAACCCTTTAATAGCTCACATTTGGGTATAAAGGGGGCATTTAACACTTAAGGAGTGAAAAAGAAGTAAGAGAGAGTAAGTAAAGCTCTTTAAGTTTACTTTATTTTATATGTAAAAGGAGAGAATGATTATGTGTAAAGAAAATCCGAATGAAAGCTATGAAGAAATTAAGTGTAGTTGTGGAAGAATCCACAAAATTCCAAGTAAGAAAGTGGATAAATTAGCTATTAATGATGAAGAATTAATGTTGATTTGTGCAAATTGTGGAAAAGTACAGTTTGTAGGTATGGAATTTGACGATAAAGCACAAGATGCTTATATGTATACGAAAGAGTTCAAGAAAGGACAGGATGTAGTCCTTCCAAGAGAGTTCTTTTCTACTGAAAGTATGGGTGTAAAACCAATTTCAGAAGTGTACTATAGTAATGGTTGTAAATAAATAAAAAAGAAGAAGTAATTATGCTACAAAGATATTTAGTTTATTTGTATATTTAGTTATTTAGTTAGCTAGCTAATACAAGTCTAAATATAAATAAATACGAAATACAATAAAGAGCCTAATGAGAATGATATTATACCTAAAGGAACTTAAAAGAACTCATTAGGCTCATTCAGATTTTAGAAAATAGAGTGAAAACAGGTTAAGTTAAGGGACAAGATAGTTTATTTAGTAGTAAAAAATGTATTAAATTAATAAAGGATGTATTGAATTGAATGAAAAGTAGACGAAAATGTGCTAAGAATACTAAGATAGGTACAAAAGTAGGTAATAGTCTAGCTACAATATGGGAAGATGTAACTTTAAAAGATGTATATAGTGCAGAAATGGAAGCCTATATTACTAATGTATTGATACAAAATAGACTTAGGTTAGGGTATAATAGAAAACAGTTTGCTAAGTATTTAGAAGTACCTTTGGATAAAATAATACAATGGGAAGATGAAACTTATAATTTTACTCTTGATGAATTAGCAAGTTTATGCGAAAAGTTAAACTTAAAGCCAAAGGTTAGGTTGGAAAGTGTAGTTACTCTAACTAATAGATAGTTTAAGTGCGAGACTAAGGTTACTTAGTACAAAACAAATAAATATATATATGTAGACAACGCAGTAAGTAAGTAATTCAGGATAGAAGAAAAAGAAAGTAAGTAAAGCTAGATAGCTATAAAAAGTATAATCATAAATATGAATATAATATAAGGTTAAATATTCAAGTCTAAGGGAGGCACAGTTATAATGTATGAGCAAGATTACAATGATAGACAAATAGAAAAGTTAATAAAAGAATATAGAACAAAAGTAACAAGGACACAGTCCAAAGAATATATTGAATGGCTTTATAATTATATTGTAAAACATAAAGTAATATATACAGATTCCTACCTTGATGTTGAGGAGCGAAAGAGGGGTGAAACATTAGCTGTATTCAAGAATATGCAAATTCTAGTTTATTTTGTAGGTTATATAGAAGGTTTAGCACAGCAACAGAGTGTGCCTATAGGAAGGGATTTAGGAAGTGTGTTTCGCACAAGTATAATATATGTACAACTTAGAGATATATATTTGAAATGTTATATTACGAACGGCTTAGGTAACTGGTCAAGTATAAAGTTAATAAAAAAGATACCAGATATTAGGTATGTAAAGATTCCTTATTGACGGCTTACTTATAGGTAAAAGTATAAAATTCAAAAATTAAGTTCTAAGGGAGAAATAGATATAATGTATAATAAAGAGTATTACAACGAATATTACGCAGCAAAGTGGATGAAGATTTTAGAGGAAGAAAGCAAAATTGAAGTAAGGTTAAAATCCAAAGAATATATAAAATGGTTATTAGAGTATCTTGTTAAGAATAAAGAAATAAGGACTTATAGTTATATCCAAGCTGAGAAACAAAAGACTGAAACAGAAACTTGTATTGAAAATATGAAGTTACTATATCGTTTTGTAGAATTTATACATATTTTAGCACATAAACAAAATGTGCCTGTAGGAAAAGATTTAACATCAATGTATACTACAGCGATAGTATATGTACAGATTAGAGATAAATATATGAAGTTCTATACAGAAGAAGGACTTGAAATTGGTTGGACTTCAATAAGTTTATTGGAACAAGCACCAAACACTAAATGTGTAAAATTTCCTTGTTAATGAATTGAAAATAAAGGTAGGAACTTTACAAGAGCAAGCCAAGTAAAGTAAAGCAAAGTAAAGTAAAGGCTAGAATAGGAAGACAGGTATGTTAGGAAAAATAAATGCCAAGAAAAGAGTATGTAGACTTAAAGAGTATACTTCAAGATAAGTTGCCAAGTAAATTAGAAAAAGGTTTACAGGGAAATGAGCGTATTTGTCCTGTATGTAATGGCTTAGGTGTTGTATTAGAGGATAATGTTTACGGGGTTGTGGGAGATACATCTGAATTAGGAAAGAAATTCCGTTTTCCATATAGAAGACAAGCATTTACATTTTGCCCTAATTGTTATAACGGAGTTCAAAAATTATGTCCTTATTGTGGAAAGCCTTATAAAGATATAAGTCATTTGCATTGTGATTGTGAGGGGCAAAAGAAAGCAGATGAGAAAGCAAGAGCAGAAAAGTGGGAAAAATTACTTTCTAAAGCAAAAGCAGTGCAGGAAAATGAAATAGATACTATGCTTTATTGTGCAGAAGTTGCTGGATATTTTGATAGTATCTCTGATTTCAAGGACTATTGGTATGATTTTATTTCAGATATAGGTGGAAGACCTCAAAGGCTGTGGGTTACAAAAAAGGAAGAAATAAGTATAGATGCTGATAGTTTAATTGAAGATGCGTGTTCAGAATTGCACGAAGATGCAAAGGATAACTGTGATATAGATGGATTGCAAAAACTCTTAGATAGTTGGTGTAAGGAACAGACAGGAGCTACAACATACTACCCTAGCTATGAAAAATATGTAGTAATTGATTGGTAAAAGAGATTAAGAATGGAACAATAAATAAAAATTAAGCTCATAGAGAGAGACAGGTAGTTGTACTAAATCAGGTAGGCTACCTGTTATTTTTTATTATTTGTGTATGTAGTAGGTGCGTATATGTGCAGATAAGGTCGGAATATGTTTTTGTTTATAGAAAGAAAAAATAACAAAACATATATAACTCAGTAACAACTTAATTAATATAAAAGGAGACAGAGAGAGAGGGGGGGGACATATAACACTTAAGGGATAAAAATAAGTTAGTGACAATAGTGAGGTAATTATCTATTTTTGTATGTACTTGTCTATTGGTGCTATTAAGATTGTAAAATGGAATAATTTAGAATGGTTCATTAGTTCAAATGTTTAAGGAGAGAAAGCAGTTATGTTTAAAGGAGAACCGAGCAAAGATGAATACGCAGTATTTACAAGGGAGAATATTCTGCAAACTAAGAGAAATATGAAAAAATTAAAGAAACTAATAGCAGATTATATATCATATGCAAGGACAAAACAAGGAATTGGTAAAGTGACTATATATTATTTAGTGAAGTATCTAATCATTTATATAAAAATAAACACGCCCAATGCCTGTAAAGAAACAGAAAAGGCTCTTAAATATAAGTGTGCAGATGATGTAGACGAATTTGCCTATATGTTTGGGTATCTACAGGATATAGGTAAGTTAGGTGTTAGAAAGAAATACCTTGTAGATTTTATCTTTTCGTTCAAAGGTGTAACTAGGCAAACAAACAACTATGGGCTAGAGAATACAGGTGTAGGAGACAAAAAGCACAAACTGTTATTAAAAGAGATAGATAATTATATAGCAAAATAGTTATTGTACATTTCAATCAATAGAAAATAGACAAGGACAATGGCAAGTGAAAAGTTTAGGGATTAAGCACAAAATGAAAAAGGACAGAAGTAAAAAGTATGGATAGGCTAGATTACTGTCAATTTTGTTTATGTGCAAGGCTGAACTTACTTTCTTATTTATAAGGAAAAGGGGGTATTTAGCAGTTAAATATATGTAGAAAATGTGACAAATACTACAAGAAAACAGAGTCTCAGTTTGATAAATGTAAGTGGAGAAATAATGAGAAAATAGATACTCAGAGGTAATACAATGTGTAGAATATTTATAAAGATTATGCAGATAAGCGTGTAAAGGTTATATCTACAAGTACAAAAAGTTATAAAGACGAAGAAATTGTTGGGGTGTATGGACAGGTTATTAGAGTTGCATCAACCCACATCGCAGTTCAAGTTAATATGGTGTATAATGGAGCGAGTTCTCAAGGGTTATATAGGTTTAATAGGAACGAACTAGAAATTATAGGAGAAGAAGAAAGAGAGGATATTAAAATGAACGAAAACACATATAAAAATATAGCAATCGTACATATAGTAGGAGATTATAATAACAAAGACTATGGATTTGCTTTGTATGATGAGGAAAAAGAGTTAATTAATAAGAGTGATGTAAATTACCCTGTTTATCTGGTAGTAAATGCAAGAGGGAAGGATAATAAGGTACTCGGTAAATTAAAGGAAATCAAAACAGTTGAAGAATATGGAAAGGGAGTAACAGCACAGGTAGTTGGTGTTGTAAATATGGATGCTTATAATAAGAGGGTTGCTGAGGAAGTTCGATTAAAAGAAATTGAAAAGCAGAGAAAAGACATTGAAAAAGAACTAAAAGCCGAAATTGAGAAGTTAAATAATATTGATTTATATGAAAAAATGGCAAAAGAGCATCCTGAAAACCCAAGATTAGCAGAATTAGTTAGTGCATTAAAAGAATTGGAAGATTAGAACAAACTAGATAAATAATAGGACAACAAGTAAGTTTAGTGGTTTATTGAGTTAGTAGAGAAAGAGAGCAGGTGAAGAAACCAAATGGTGAGAAACACTACCAAAGAAGAAGTTTGCTGGATTCCTACAAAGGAAAGAGTACCAGATAAGACTGGAGAATATCTTACATTATCAAAGAAAGGCAACTATTATATTAGTAGCTGGACAAGTAATCTGTATAAGTTAGATAAGTATGATTTTCCAGATAAGAAAGGAAAGAGTGGTTTTTATAGGTACGATTCAGAGTATGGGTATTATGAAGATACAGATGTAGAATATTGGATGCCTTTACCCAAAATGCCAGATGAATTGAATAAGCAAGTTAATTAGTAAAAAGTAGTAGTATTAAATAAATAAGTGAGGGACAAAGAAGTTTGAGGTTACATAAAAAATTAAATCGAAGTTAGACAACAGTATCAAGTATATTTTCTTTACTGAGAGTGATAATTTAGCTGTAGAAGCTACTTTTATAGATAAAAATGACGGTAAAAATATAATTTGTTTGCCAACAGAAACATCGTGTAATATGGGTTGTAAATTTTGTCACATAACAGATATAGCTACAAGAGTGATATATAGGCAGATAACATATAAAGAAACAATTCAAATGGTAGAGTTTATTTTTAATGATTTAACCCTATCAAGAAATAAAATGCTCTTGCTATCGTTTATGGGGTGTGGAGAACCACTATTAAATAGATATAATTTGCAAACAAGTATGTGTAAGCTAAATGATTTGCACAAGGGAAATATTAGATTTGCTATTGCTACTTCAATGCCCCGAAATTCTGAATTTTTATTAAAAAGTTTTGCTGATTGTGTTAAGGCAAATGAATTAAATGTAAAGGTGCATTTATCGTTACACTATACAAATGATATAGATAGGCACAAATGGATGCCTAAAGTTGAAACAATAAATAAGTCTTTGGAACTATTAGATTATTATAAGCAAGTAACGAATAATGCTGTGGAAATACATTACACATTAATAAATGGAGTAAATGATAGAACAGAAGATATTAAGAATTTAATCAAGTTTTTTAAGGGACGAGATAATATCTGTATAAAGTTTATTAGGTACAATACTAAAGATACAATCAATTCTACAGAAACACCAATCGAAAAAGTAAAATTAATTATGCAGAATTTAACAGCTAAAGGAATTAAAACAGAATACTATGTTCCACCAGCAAGGGACATAGGTGGTTCTTGTGGGCAGATATTAGTTGATGAATACTTAAAATATAATTGTCTTAGTAATAAATAGTGTCGTTGGTAGTAATAAGGTTAGGTGGATATAAATTCATTTATTAAGTTAGCACATAAAAGATAATATTGAAGGTTAGAGACTACACAAAGAGTATTAGGTAGTCTCTTTTTTTATTTATAAATTTATTTGGTAGAAGTGTTGCAGGGGGCATTTACAACTTAAGTAGTAGAGATAAAAAGTTAAACTGCAAGTGTAGGTAGCTAGGTAGTTTATTTGATTTAGTCTAAGCTAATTTAAGTTAATTTTAATTTAATATAAGTTAAGTTAAGTTAAGTTATGTTATGGATATGGTTTGAAAAGAAAGTAGGTAGAAGGAATGAGTATGAGTTGTATATTAGCAACTTTAGACGGGGAGTATTGTACTTATCATAACGATATATGTTGTCCGAATAATTGTTCTTTATATAAAAGAGAGCTAATGGAGTTAGAAGTTTTAGGTAAGTTACAATCAGATAAAGAGGACGGTAAAAGGACAATAGGTAGGTGTATAAGAAATAGTAGAATATAGACAAATGGATGCAATAGACTGTTTAAATAGTTTACAAGATAATAGTGTAGAGCTTATACTAACAGACCCACCATATTTTATTAGTAGGAATAGTGGGTATATAAACAATGCACCAGATAAAAAGGAATATATTAAGAAATATGGAAAGCATACGATAGACTTTGGAAGTTGGGACAATCCAACAAAAGAACAAATAAGGTTAGATATAGTTTTAAAAGAGTTCTATAGGGTACTAAAGCCACAAGGCACATTAATATTATTTTATGATTTTTGGAAAATGCAAGAATTGAAAGAATGTGCAGAAAAAATACATTTTAAGCAAACTAGGTTAGGGATATGGAATAAAACAAATCCAGTACCGATAAATTCAAAGCTTAATTATTTAACTAATAGCAAGGAGTTCTTTATAACCTTTGTTAAGAAAAGTAAGCCAACATTTAATTCAAGCTATGATACAGGAAATTATTACTATCCAGATAATGGAAATGAAAATGATAATAATGGTAGCTCAGATATTTATGGAAGTAAAGTTTATATGTCAAATTTAGATTTGGGTTTAGAAGATAAGAATATAGAAAATTGTGATACATATTATTTACCTATAGTACACGGAAAAGAGAGGACAAAGCACCAAACACAAAAGCCAATAAAATTAATAGAGGATTTAGTGCTAAAGCACAGTAATGAAGGGGATTTTGTTTTAGATTGTTTTGCAGGAAGTGGGACAACGGGGGTTGCGTGTCAGAAACATAACAGGAATTGTTTATTAGTGGAGAAAGAACCTAGTTACATAGATATAATAAAAAATAGGCTGTCTACACTCAATTAAAAAACCTAAAAGGAATATAAGGAAATATAAGTGTAGTGAGAAAGAGATTAGATTAAATTAAAGAAAAGAAAGAGAATAAGCAAGTAAGTAAGCAAGTAAGTAAGTTATTTCTTATTAGTAAGTTAAAGTAAAGAAGATACAGGTGTATGCTACGATATGAATAGAAAAGGATTAGGTAAAAAGGTAAAGGAGGTGAAATAAAAAAATATGATGAGGATAATGGAACAAGATAGTAATTCAAAAATCAAGGATGTAGAAAGAGGATTACAGAGGACACTAGCACCATTCACAGATGGATATGGAAGTCTAAAGACAATGGAAGGAGTAGAGCAGGCTGTTTATAACTTCTTCAAATATAGAGATATTAAATATTCTACACAACTTAGTGAAGGATTAGATGAAAGTCCAAACTATGATATGTCTTGCTATGTAATTGCTTGGGAAGTAGAAGACAGTATTCAAATAGCAATATATAGAGTGTACTATAATTAAATTAAATTAAAAATATGACAAACGAATTAACTAATTAACTTAACCGACTTAATTACTATAAATATAAAAAGGAGTGATGAAAAAATATGTTAAAACCAATAGCATCTTGTGGACTAACAAATACAACAGCAATCGTAATATATAAGATTGAAGATGAGAGGGTGTTATCAGCATATGTAACATTAGGAGAAGCTAAGAGTAGTAGGAAGACTTGGAGTAAGATACAGTACAACAAAGACGGTAGAGCTTTCTTTAAAAAGGGATATAATTTCTGGTATTTAGATGAGTTTATGCGTTTATAAGGTAGGGGGACATTCAACACTTAAGGGATGACTTAAAAAGTTAAGAATTTTGTTTAGCTTTGTTTATTAGGTTAATGTCAGTGAGGTATAGTGACTGAAATTATCAATATAGACTAGTTAAAAATCAGAGTTTTCAAATTTATACATATAAAGTAAAAATAAGTTAGCTTAGTCAGAACAAGGCTAAGCTAAGCAATAAGAACCTCTAGCTCAGTAGGATAGAGCAATCGCCTCCTAAGCGATAGGTCACGAGTTCGAGTCTCGTGGGGTTCATTTAACTTAAAGGGTTACAGTATACATATATACATATACGAATAAATAAGAAGAAATATACTTGAAAGGATTGAGAAAATTTTGCAGAGGACAAGAGAACCACCAAATAAGTAATTAAAGTTAAGGGTAGTTAAAAAGAGAAAGATTTGTTTGTAAAATAAGAAGACAACAGTTAAAAACAAAAAAGAGAAAAAAGTAGAAAGGAAATAAAGTATATGGTAGGTATAGGTATAGGTGTATTGTTAAGCCTAGTACTAATAATAGTAGGTTTATTAGCTTTCATTGTAGTTGTAGGGTATGTTAAGGCATCTCCAAATACAGCTTATATAATCACAGGGTTGAGAAAAAAGCCAAAGGTACTTATAGGTAGGGCTGGATTTAGAATACCTTTTTTTGAAAAAAAGGATGTTTTACATTTAGAGCTTATTGATATTGATGTAAAGTCTGAGGCTGAAATTCCAACAGCAGATTACATTCCAATTCGATGTGATGGTGTAGTAAATGTAAGGATAAGTGTAGACCCAAATAAATTAGAGATAGCTGCGAGACATTTCTTGAACTGTAAACCTGAAAAGTTAAGAGAGATGTGTCAAAGTGTACTTGAAGCCAATATGAGAGAAATTATTGGTAAGATGGAATTAACAGCTATGATTTCAGACCGTCAAAAGTTTAGTCAGCAAGTATCCGAAAATGCAGTACCTGATTTAGCTAAGATGGGTATAGATTTAGTTTCATTTAATGTACAGAATTTCTATGATAGTAATGGTGTAATTGAAGCATTAGGTACAGATAATGCAGTACAAGTTACAAAACAGGCTGCGATAGCTAAAGCTAATGGTGATAGAGATATTGCAATCGCACAGGCAGAGGCAAATAGAGAAGCAAATGAAGCTAAGGTATCAAGCCAGAGAGATATTGCAGAAAAGCAGAATGAACTAGATATAAAGGTATCTGAACTAAAGGTACAAGCAGATAGCAAGAAAGCAGAAGCTGATGCAGCATATGAAATTCAAAAAGAAGAACAAAGAAAGACAATCGAAGTTACAAAGACAAATGCTGATATTGCAAAGCAACAGCAGGAAGTAATTTTAAAGCAGAAAGAAGCAGAAGTTAAGGAACAAGCTCTTAATGCTGAAATTAGGAAGAAAGCTGATGCAGAAAGATACGAAAAAGAACAGACAGCACAAGCATTATTGTTTACTCGACAGCGTGAAGCTGAGGCGAAGAAATACGAGCAAGTACAGGAAGCCGAAGCAAAAAAGGCACAGGCAGATGCTGACTTATACGCAAAAGCGAAAGAAGCAGAGGCAGTCAAGGCAAAAGGTTTAGCCGAAGCAGAGGCAGTCAAGGCAAAAGGTTTAGCAGAAGCAGAAGCAGTCAAGGCAAAAGGTTTAGCAGAAGCAGAAGCAACAGAGAAGAAAGCAGAGGCTATGGCAAAAATGACTGAAGCAGCTGTTCTTGAAATGTACTTCAACACATTGCCAGAGGTAGCAAAGAATGTAGCAGAGCCTTTATCTAAGGTAGATAAAATCACAATGTACGGTGATGGAAATAATACCAAGATGATTAAGGATATTGTGAATACTATGTCACAGGTAACAGGTGGTGTACAGGAAGCAACAGGAATTAATGTAAACGCATTATTGACAGGGTTATTAGGTGGTAAGTTAGCCACAGCAAATAACAATAACAACACAAATAATGAAAATATGCTAAATCCAGCTAAACTTAATGAATTAGCTCAATCTTATTTGGATTCAAAAAGGACAACAACGGAAACAGCAACACCAACACCATCAGAAGACAGAAAAGAAACTTCAGAAGAAAAGGAAACAAATACAAAAGATACTACAGAGGGAAACTACGAAGAAAAAAGCTATAGATATAGTAGATAACGCTTATCTATACAGAAAAGTATGATAGAGTAGAAAATACTTTCTATTAAGTTAAGTATCTTTATAAGTTACATAGTAACAGTATTAGAAATATTGCTGATGAAATAATAATAAGTTAAGAAAGAACAAGCTAAGTAAGTAAGAGAGGCTCACAGGTAATTAGTGGGTACTCTCTTTTTTTAAAAAAATAATTCTTTCTAGTATAATGTAACTGTTTAGCACTTGCTTTTTTGTTTATATAGCAGTAAAAGAGGGGGGGCATACGATACTTAAGGGGCGTAAGAAAGAATACGAAAGACAATGACTTTTATCACCTCCTTTTTTATTTGATATAGATAATGTATAAAGTTTTATAATATTTTTTTCTCAGTTAAGTTGTATTGAGAGATACTACAAAGTAAATTGTCAAGTAGGTTCTTTCTTACTTTTTATATGAAAGAAAAAAAGGTAGCATAAAGTAGTATAAATAAGTAAACAGTTTAAAAGGTTAAATGAGAAAAGTGGATATTTATACAGATGGCTCTTATTCTAGGGTAGATAAGACTGGTGGATATGGTGCAGTAATTATCTACAAAGGAAGCAATAATAATGGTACTAGAGATGAAATTAGGGGTTCTTTTATAAAGGGACAACGACAAACAATAGAATGGAATTAGAAGCTGTAATAGTATCATTAGCGTCTTTGAGTAAGCCTAGTAGAGTACAGATATATAGTGACTCGAAATATGTGGTAGATACAGTCAATAAAGGTTGGCTAAATGAATGGAAATCAAATAATTGGATAAAGAAGAATAAGAAACCTGCATTAAATATAGATATGTGGGAGAGATTGTTACCTTTATTAGAGTTACACAAGGTAAAGTTTATTTGGATTAAAGGGCACTCAGGAAATGAAGAAAATGAGCGAAGCGATGAGCTGGCAAAAAGTTCAATACTAGCTGTAAGGAAAGAATAAAACATAAGATAGATTAGGATAAAAAAGAAAAGTTAAAAAAATATAAAGTAAAGTAATACATAGAGTTTCAAAGGAATATGAACAGGGACAATGATAAAGTGTTTATGTGTGTGTAAAGTTAATTAATTAACTAACTAAATGAGAATACACTTATATGCACTACATTGTCCCTTATTTATTAGCTGGTTTATCTGTGTGTATATGTTTTTGGTTTAATTTAAGTTACAGTAAGTAGAAAAGTTAAAGGGCATATAAAATATAATAAGTATAAACATAAGTTTGCAACTGAAAAAAATAAGTAACCGTAGTCAAGACTTAAATTAATTACAGGAAGGAGGTAAGTAAACATTATGAGTATTAAAGAATATAATGAAATTTTAGCCTTTCATCCAGGATATTATATAGGTGAGATTATTGACGAGATGGAAATAACCCAAGAAGAATTTGCTAAGAGGTTAGAAATTACGCCTAAAGCATTGGGTGAACTCATCAATGGTAAGACTAATTTGTCTAAAGAGATAGCCAAGAAACTATCTACTGTGCTAGGTATGAGTATAGAAGTGTGGTTAAACTTACAAACTGAATTTGAATGTAAATGCAGAATAATAATGAAAGAAAAAGGATATAAGGTGGTGAAAGCATTATGAAAAAAGAAGAAGTAAGCAGAGGTTAGATAGTTTATATCATAAATTTATGTTTATAAGGTGGAAGGGGTTTGGTAAATAAATAGCTAAGCCTCTTTAATTTTTATGCTTTCTAAGTTAAAGGAAATACAAAATATAATAAGTAAAAACATAAGTTTGCAACTAAAAAGAATAAGTACCTGTATTCAAGACTTAAGTTAATTAGTTGACTATAGAAAGGAGGGTCTTTAATATGACAGAAGAACCAATTAATTGCAAAAATATTGACAGTAATAGTAATAGTAATAGTAATAGTAATATAACTATAGATACTGAAAATCTAGCAAGGACAGAAACAGTAACACAAGCCAAGGCAGCAACTATAGAAACAAAAGAAACGGGTTCACTTAATCCTAAAGAGGGTGTCAATACTGATATTAAAACTAAAAAGGAAAAGAAACAACCCAAAGAGAAAGTTAGTTTATCAGATAGAATAGATAGGTTTATTGATAAGATTATGAACCCAGAAAAAGATGCAAAAGGTAATGAACCAAATTTAGGTTGGAACTGGGGAGCTTTTTGTTTTTCTTGGATATGGGGTTTAGGTAATAGTTGTTATATACCGTTGTTGATATGGCTAAGTTTATTTTATAGACCACTAATCTTATTTATGATGATTATATGTGGAATGTTTGGAAATGTATGGGCTTGGAAAAACGGCAAAAGCAAGTATAGAGATGCTGAGGAATTTAACCGAGTACAGGATAGTTGGAATAGAGCAGGAAAGACAGTAGCCGTATTAAGTTTAATTGTGATTACACTAATGTTAATTTTTGTACTTTTTGCACTTTGTGTTGGACTTTGTGTATTAGTAACAAAGAAATATATAGTACATTAGAAAAAACCTAAGTGATTGGAAGTTTAAAAGTTTAGAAACTTAGAAGATTTGAGTAATAAATAAAGAAAGAAAATTGTTGGGACAACCAATTAGAAAAAATTATGAGTGTTTGGTGTATGAAGATAAAAGAATATAATAACAACCCGATAAATCGTTCTAATTTAGGTCAAATTTAAAGAAAAGATAATGAGACTATAAACAATACTACAGGAATAAAAAAGTGTTAAAATAGAGCGAAAATCAATAGATTAAAGCAATAAATGTATACAAAAATACTGGAAAAGAGAAGAAAACCAAAAATGAGTGGGAATGAAATGTAATATAATAAGGAGGTAAGAGTATTATGAAAAAAGAAGAAGTAAGTAGAGGTTAGATAGTTAGTTTATGTCGTAAATTTATGTTTATCAGGTGGAAGGGGTTTGGTAAGTAAGTAAATAGCTAAGCCTCTTTAATTTTTATGCTTTCTAAGTTAAAGGACATATAAGGTATAAAAAGTGTGTAGTAAGGAGTACAAATAAAATAAAATAAAATAAAATAAAATCAGTCTATAGGTTTTTCAATAGCGATAGGAAAGGAAGAAATTAAGTTGATAGTAAAGAAGTATAAGATATATAGTGATTTAACAAATGAATTAGTAGGAAATATTTATTTGAACGACAATGGAAAATATACGATGGAGAATTTAGTACAGAATGGAGCAAAGCCTAGTTTATTTAGGTTAAGAGAAGACCTTTGGAAAGACCCTGAAAGAGTACATATGATAGCAGAAGATTGGTTAAATAGGAGAGTAGTGCCTAGAAATAGGGTGGGTTTAATGCCACTTTTAAAAGAGATATACGGTATAGATTACTATGATAGAGATTTTCTAATTACAAAAAACAAAGGACGGATCGTGACAGATTGCTATAGGGTAGAAATAGAAGACTAAGTTAGTTTAATTGTAGTTAGTATTGATATACAATAAATAAACAACTATTGGAGAGATTAAGTGAGAAGCCGAAAAGTAACAAATTTTAGCTTGTAGAAAATTTAAGTAATACGCTTGTAATAATCCTTAGAAAGGTAATCAAAAAATATGAATGAATACATAGTAAGTAGTGCAGAAATGTTAAAAGATACACCATCAATAGCAGGAGCTGTACCAAAGTGGAGACTAGGAAACAAATATATAAAGCTATCAACATCAATAAATGGATATGAAAGCTATTCAGAGGTCATTGTTTCTAAATTAGGTAGTTTACTTGGATTTAATGTGTGTGAGTATAAATTATGTATTGTGAATGTGGACAATCAAAAGAAATATATAGGGTGTGAGAGTACAGATTTTAATAAATATAATTATGAGTTAGTGGATTTTGTGCAATTAGGTTTACAGGGTTATTTTTCGGTAACAGAGTTAAATTCAAAAGAAATTTATAGTTGGTTAAGAAGTATAAAGAAAGAGAAGTATTTAGAAGAAGTTTTAACATTAGTATATCTAACACTAGATACTGATAGGCATTTAGGAAATTTAGCATTATTTCAGAATACTAATACAATGGAATTAGAACTAGCCCCATTGTTTGACTTTGGAGCAGCTTTGTTAAGCACTAAAACAGTCCCTACACGATATACAGAGAAAATAACAAAAATACTGAAGTGTAAGCCATTTAGTATAGATTGGGATAGACAATTAAGTTTATTGGCAGATAAATTACCTGTCATAGTAGATTATAGAAAAGAAATAGCCCAGTTTGTAAGGGAACTTCCAAAAGAACTAAGTGAAGAACGCAAAAGGTTCATTATAGAGTTATTAAATGCTAGGTATGAAGACTATATGAAATTAAGAAAGAGCCTGATTGATTAATAACTAAATAATAAAGAAGGAAAAGAAGAAAGCTTGTTAGATAGTGGAAATCAGAAAAAATTAGATAGATAGTAGAATTAAAACCACCTTTATATTTGAGTATATATAATAGTATATTTCTATTAGTAAAGTTAGTTTATATGCACTTAAAAATAGTCGGACAAGCTAGAAAGCAGAGTAAAAAGAGGGGGGCATACGATACTTAAGGGGTGTAAGAAAGAAACAAAAGACAACTTCATATTGATTTTTCATAAGTTTACAAGAATTAATAAGTTTAAGGTTGACCTACATAGATAAATAAATTTGTATGTTCATCAGAGGATTTAAAGAGGTATAAGTAGAAATAATTGTTTCTTTCTTACAATACTTTAGAGTTTTACAAGTGTTATATATATATGGTGTAAAACAAAGGACAATAAAATAAAGAAAGAGGATGTGATTAAGCATAAATGACAAAGTTTGAAAAAGTAAAGAGAGCATTAGAGAACAAGACTCGCAATGGTGGTAGTTACATTTCTGTAACACAAACACGCAGAGATGGTAGACATAGATACAAGTATGTAATTTATAATGTAGTAACTCAAAATTTAAGTAGGTATTCATATAGAACATTAGATGAAATTATAGAGGAATACAATCTAACTATTTAAGTTCTTTATAGGTATCTAGTTTGGATTAGTAATACATACATACATATACATATAGGGTGTGCTTAATTAAATGCTTAAATAAATTGGTAACAACTAAAAAAGGATGTAATAAGCACACCAAAATAAAATAATTAAAGGGCTATCGCCAAGTGGAAAGGCACAGGAATTTGACTCCTGCATTACATCGGTTCGAATCCGATTAGCCCTGTTCAAAGGAATAGTAAAAAACATACAGAGCAAATAACTTAGTAGATTAGATAGTTTATTTGTTTGATATTGTGGGTGTTCAATGTCATATGACCCGTACTGTGTATGGATATAAATATAACTATAAATTAAGTGATAAGGGTATAGTAGAACCTACTAAGGGGGGAAATCTTAGTCAACACCAAATAGATAAATAAAAGAAGTAAATTGAAAAAGTGAAAGTAACAATAAGAAGAAGTTCTATGTTGTACTATACAATACAACACTATACTATAAGGTATTTTTATGTATATGTGAGAAGATAAGTTGTATGGTAATACAGGAATTCTTCTTTTTTTGTATTTTAAAGGTAAGAATAAAGATAAAAATAAGGAAAAATGGGGGACATTTATTACTTAAGGGATAGAAAAAGAAACCGAAGAAAAGCATTTTTCTAATAGTTTAACTGTTATTCTTCTCTTTTCTATAGTGATGATAATAGTAATAGTAATAATAATGTTTAATAGTTTAAAAGTTTTGGTTATCCAGTAAGGTAAAGTAAATTGAATTTAATTCGATATAAAGGAAGATATATTAGTAGGAGATTAATACTAAAGCTACAGGTTCAGAAGGTGTAAAACTTAGATACTGCATATAGACAGGGAGAAAGTTAGGAGAGGTCAAAAATGAAAAAAACCAATTCAAATTCAAGAGTAGAAATAGAAAACGCAATTCAAGAATTAAGAGAAAATAATTGTATTAAGGAATCAAAATATGGAAATATATCTTCCTTCGATTTTAATAGAAAAGCCTTTTATAAAGATAACTGGAGCAAGCAGAGAATTAAAGTAAGAGGTTTACATATTGATACAGAAAAGGCAACTATAGTAGCAAGAGGGTATGACAAGTTTTTTAACTTAGGTGAAAGCAAGGAAACCCAGCACGGTGTGGTAGAGAAAAAATTTAATTTTCCATTAACAGTATATGTAAAGGAAAATGGTTTCTTAGGTTTAGTTAGTTATGATGAAACTAAGGATGATTTGTTTATTGCAGCTAAATCATCTGTAAATAGTGCATACGCAAAGTGGTTTGCTGAGATGGTTTATAAGAAAGTAAGTAAAGAGAATAGAGATAAAATGAAAAAGTATGCAAGGGACAATAAAGTAACTTTTTTATTCGAATGTATAGATATGGAACACGCCTCAAATGTAATAGAATACGCAGAGAGTGGAATTTATTTACTGGATATAGTAAAGAACCAGTTAGATTTTGAGAAATATGAGTATACAGAGATGTGCAAGATAGCACACCAATTTGGGTTAGTACCAAAAGAAAAGGCGTGTACATTATCAAACTTAGATGAGTATTGGAAGTGGTTTAACGGAACGATGGGTGAAGGCTACTTATATAAAGACACTAGGGTAGTAGAGGGTTTTGTGTTAGAGGATAGCTCAGGGTTTGTGGTTAAGTCAAAAACATACTATTATATATTTTGGAGGTTAATGCGTTGCTTAGCACAGAGAACATTAAAATATGGTTATGTAGAAAATGAAGATGGTATAAGTGCGTTATTAGATAGAATAATAGCAGAGCAGTTTTATGCTTGGCTCAAAGATTACAGAGAACAGCTAAAGCTAAAGCAGAGTGAAGACTTTAAAAAATTAAAGCAAGGAAAAAGTGCAGGTTATAGGTTTAAGAATGATATATGTACTTTAAGAAATATGTATTATAAACAGGCACACTAGGAATTTTATCATATAAAACAAAAAAATAAAGTGATATTAGTAGTAGTAGTAGTTAGATAGTAATAGAAAAGTTAAAATTTGTAGAAGAAATGAAATCAGGTGTGGAAAGGGTAGAAAGAATATGGAATACTATTGGTTTAACGGGAATGATAATCAGTTAAATACTGATTTTGAGAATAATATTAAAGTAGTCAAATATAAAGTTGGAAAAACTTACAAGGTAGGAGAAAACGGTTGTCCCGAAACAGATTTTGTTGTATATGGTAGACTATTAGATTTATTAAGGGACACAGAAGACGATACAAGACTATCTGTTTATAAGGTTATGGTAGATAATAATGAACTAGCAAGAGCAGAGCAAAAATTTACTGTAAGTAAACCAGAACTTAATAAATTAAAAGTAAAAACAATTCAAATTATAAGGGATATTACTTCTGTTGAATTAGAGCCATATAAGTTTTTGGTAGAGAAAGAAAGAGAGTTAGAATTAGATTTATGTTTAAAGGCAGAAAGTTCTACCGAACATCTTAGAGAAGTGTGCTATTCCAATAAGTTTGAAAAGATAGTAAATACACAAGGAAATGCAAGTATTGTAGCTTTAACAGGAGATTGCAGTACAGGATTAGCTCTTGGAATAGGTTCAATCGTAGCAAATACAGGTGATGGAGGTAATTCTATATCATTTGGGAGATATACTGTGGTAGTAAATACAGGTGAGTATAGTAGCGTTTCTGTAGAAGACCCAGATAGTTTAGCCGTAGTTTGGGGAAAGGACTCAATGGCAAAGGGTTGTGTAGGTGCATACCTAGTTCTAACAGAGTGGGATACTGAAATAGAAGGTTGTGAGTATTTATGTGGAACAAAAATGATACAGGTAGACGGAAAGAGGATTAAAGCAGATACATATTATGAGTTAAAAAACGGTGAAGTTGTAGAAGTAAAGGAAATTGTAGAATAAGGTTGAAAAAGAGAAAGTAAGTAAGGACAATATAAGGGAAAAAAACACACACATATATATATATAGTTATGTAGAAATAGAGAGTAGTACAGATTTTCTTGATATGATTGTATCTATTCGACAACTAAAGTGTGAATATATTCCAGATAACGAGGAAGAAGAAAATAAACAAAAAAGTAGCGAAAAATTAAATTAGGGAGAAAAACAAGAATTTAACTATGAAAGTATACAAAGCATTTTATAAAAAATTCCCCTTTGAGTTAGGAAAATTATACAAATTAGAGGAAGAAGTAGTAGTATCTAACAAATTTCCTATCTGTAAAAATCCAATAGATGTAGTTAAACCGTTTCTAGGGGTTATTAAACCAGATGATTTAAGTGTTTATGTAGCAGAAATTACCTATGAGGAAAACACAGAAAAGACTAAAGTAATTAAGTTTATCAAGGAAATCAAATTAGACGAAATATATAAGCTATGGTCTAAGTGTATAGACGAAAGTATAAGAGAAATAGAGAATGATTTAGATAGGTGTATAGAAGATAAGGTTAAGAAGGAAGGTTTATCTGAATATAAAAAAGAGGAGCTAAATTCAGTAGCAAGCACCGAGGATAATAATTCGAAGGTGACCGTTACATCACATTTTTCAATCGCAGCCAATACAGGTGGTAATTCTATCACAGAGACTTTAGGAGATTACTCTGTATCTGTAGCTACAGCTTTAGACACATTAGTAACAAATAGAGGAAGACATTCTATTTTGGCAAGTACAGGACACGACAATGTATTAAGAAACATAGGGGCTTATTCTATAATAGCTAGTTTAGGTGGTCATTCAAAAGCCATAAGTAGGGAAGGTGAATCCGTAGTAGTGACTACAGGAAATCATTCGATTGCAAGCGTAGAAGGAAACAATAGTATAGCTATAGCTACTGGTTGGGGTGGTAAAGCAAAAGGTTCTATAGGCTGTTATTTAGTCCTAGCAGAAAGAGATTATAAACATTGGGAGCTTATGAATGTAAAAGCAACATTAGTAGATGGTGAAAGAATAAAAGCAGATACATATTATAAACTACAGGAAGGAAAGTTTATTGAGTGTAACTGATAAGTTGTAAGTTTATATGCAGAATGGATTGTGTATAGATGTTTTCTTTTAATTTAATTAGTAGATAGTTAATCAAACATTCATTTATTCATTCATTCATTCATATAAAGGTATTCTAGTTTTAGGGGACATTTACTACTTAAGGGACAGAAAAAAGAAACCAAAGAAAAGAGAAAGGAAAGGTACTTATGAGAGTATTACTTTTATTACGAGGGTCTGCTGGTTGTGGGAAGTCAACTTGGATTGAGCAAAATGGGTTAAAACCATACACACTATCAGCAGATGATATTAGATTATTATGTCAGAGTCCTGTATTACAGACTGACGGAACGGTAGGAATTAGTCAGAGTAACGATAAAATTGTGTGGAAAACACTATTCGATTTGCTTGAAATTCGTATGCAGAAAGGCGAGTTTACGGTAATTGATGCTACCAATTCAAAAACATCTGAAATGAACAGATATAAGCAGATGTGCGACATATATCGTTATAGAATGTATTGTGTTGACTTTACAGATATTCCAATCGAGGAAGTAAAAAAAAGAAACGCAAGTAGAGAGGAATTAAAAAGAGTTCCTGATGAAGTGATAGATAAAATGTATTCACGCTTTAAAACCCAGAAAATTCCATCTGGAATTAAAGTAATCAAGCCTAATGAGTTGGATACAATTTGGATGAAGTTAGTAGATTTATCTGGTTATAAAAAGATTCATCATATTGGTGATATTCACGGTTGCTATACAGCGTTGAAGAAATATCTTGATAACAATGGTGGTATTAAGGATGATGAATTTTATATCTTTTGTGGCGATTATGTAGATAGAGGTATTGAAAATGCTGATGTAGTTAATTATCTAATTTCTATTAAAGATAAGAAAAATGTACTTATGCTTGAAGGAAACCACGAATGTTACCACAAAGATACGGAAGTTCTTACTGATAAAGGCTGGAAATTATTAAAGGATGTAAATATAGAAAATGATTTGGTTGCAGAATTTAATATAAATAATAATATTATTGATTTTGTAAAACCCCTGAGAAAAATATCTAAAACTTCAAATGAATTAGTTATAATTGAGGGATTTGACACAAAACAAGTAGTCACAATGAATCACGATGTTGTATATGGTAATGAAAAAATCAAAGCTAATGAATTTTTAAATAAAGATAAATTAACACAACAAAAATTTAGTTTATTTGGTTATGCAAATGACAAGGCGTATGATATAGATGATAATAGTTTGAAGTTATTAGTATGGGTTATTACCGATGGGACGATTGTAGATTATAGAAAATCTGAATCAGAGTCAAATAAAAGAAGAATACAATGGAAATTAAGTCGTGAAGATAAAATTAAAAGTTTAACAAATCTCTTAAATAATATGGGGATTGAGTATACTATAAAACCAGTTGGAAACAAAAGAGAAGGTAGAAAGCAACCATATATTATAAGAGTGTATGGTGATACTGCAAGATTTTACTGCGATAAAATGTTAGATGGCGTAAAACATTACCCATCATTTTTTAGAAACTTAAACAGAAGACAGGCACTCATTGTATTAGAAGAATTAGTCAAGACAGATGCTTCGTCAAGAAGTGAAATAAAAATAGATTGGTCTTGTATTGATAAAAATGATGTAGATATTATTCAGGAAATGTGCATAAAAAATGGCATTGCTTGTACATACAGATTAAAAGACAATAGTTGTGGGTATAACAAAAATGGAACGATATATTGGGTATCATTCAAACCATATGGTGTATTTACGAATAATCAAATTAAAGTTGAAAAAATTAACTATAATGATAAAGTATACTGTTTGACTATGCCACAAGGTACTTTAATTACAAGAATTGATGGAAAGGTTGCGTTCTCTGGAAATTGTCATATTTGGAGATGGGCTAATAATTGTCAATCTCGTTCTAAGGAGTTTGAACTTGTAACAAAGCCACAGTTAGAAAATGCAAAGATTGATAAAAAGGATGTACGCCAGCTTTATAGAAAATTTGGACAATGTGCTTATTACAAGTATGGAGAGAATGTTTATTTGGTTACTCATGCAGGATTGAGTGTATTGCCAGAAAACCTTACATTTGTTGCAACAGAGCAAATGATTAAAGGTGTAGGAAGTTATAATGATTTTGAGAAAATTGCAGATACATTTGTTGAGAAGATGCCATCAAATTATTATCAAATTCACGGTCATAGAAACACTAAGCAAGTTCCAATTCGTGTAAATGACAGAGTATTTAATCTTGAAGGAAGGGTTGAATTTGGTGGGGATTTAAGATGTGTTCAGCTTGATAAAAATGGTATGCACGAAGTAGAAACTCATAATGAAGTATTCAAAACACCTGAATTGAGAGAAGCACAGAGTGTGACTAATAGTTCTGTATCAGATATAATTATTGCATTGAGAGCGAATAAGTATATTAAAGAGAAGAACTTTGGAAATATTTCATCTTTTAATTTCACAAGTAAGGCTTTTTATGACAAGGTTTGGAACGAGCAAACAACAAAAGCAAGAGGACTGTACCTTGATACAATTAAAGGAAAAGTAGTTGCAAGAGCCTACGAAAAGTTCTTTAACATTAATGAACGCCCCGAAACAAAATTTGATATGTTACAGAATAAACTTCAATTCCCTGTCACAGCTTATGTAAAAGAGAATGGTTATTTAGGGATTGTAAGTTATGACGAGTATAATGACAGTTTATTCATTGCAAGTAAATCAACCATTGATAGTCAGTTTGCAGAGTGGCTTAAAGAAGCTGTTTATGAGCAGATTACACCAGAAAATAGAGAAAAGATGAAACAGTTTGCAAAGGATAACAATGTATCATTTGTGTTTGAAAATGTAGATATGAAGAATGACCCACATATCATTGAGTATTCAGAGAGTAAATTATATTTATTAGATATTGTATACAATCAAATGGATTTTGCTAAGTATGACTATGAAACAATGTGTGATATTGCACATCAATTTGGTTTAACACCAAAGGAAAAAGCATTGGAGATAGCTAATTGGCAAGACTTTTATGATTGGTACTATGCTGTTCTCGAAGAAGATTATGAGTATAACGGCAGAAAGATTGAAGGGTTTGTAATTGAAGATAGTGTGGGATATATGACAAAACTGAAACTTGCATATTATAATTTTTGGAAGTTTATGAGGGCTGTTTCATACGAGGCTATTAAAAACGGATATATAAAAAAGACTTCTGCATTAACTACACCTATTGCAAATGAATACTATGCGTGGGTAAGAAAGTTACACGATGTTGAAGATATTGATTCTGTTCCAAGAGATATTTGCACATTAAGGAAACAGTTCTTCAAAGACAAGTTGGGAGAATAAACAAATAAATAAATAACATAGAACACAAAGATGAAATTGAAAAGAAGTAAGCTCGCAATCCCATTAGCTTTAGTTGGTTGGAAGTTTATAGTTATTAAATTAATAGTTAGAGGGTATAGTATGAAATTTGGAAGTTTTGAGAATGTTGAGAATATGTTTAAACAAAATAATGTGGAGTTTGAGAAAATAGACGGAAAGTCTGGTCTTATATTCATAGAAGAAGAAGCTGGAGAAGAAGAAGTCAAAATAACAGCTGAACACATAAATAAACTTTTTATGTACGAAAATTATAATATTAATAATAATGACTGTGACAACGAATATGACTATTATTATAACTTAAAGCCTAAAGAAGCTATAGATACAAACGATAGGACAAAAATAACTGTGTACAATACTCAAAACTTCCTAAAAGAGTTTATACATATCAAACTAAAAGATGAATATGCGTTTTATACTAAGGAAAAGTCAGGGCTTTTAGCCGTATAATAAAAATAATGAAGCAAGAAACCTAGGTGTAAAGATATTAAGTTAAGTAAGGAAGTAAGAAAGTTTATAGGTAAATTAAAAATTTTAGGGAATGATAGAGACCCAAAGAAAATAACAGAATAAGAAAGGATAAAATATATAAAATGACACAAGAAGAAAAAATAGATTATATGATACAGTCATTAAAGTTAGCTAAAGAAGAAATTGCATATGCAAAGGAATATAACGAACAGAAAGCAAAAGGGAATGGGTACATTTCAGGTAAACGAGCACCAAACAGTAGAATTATAAAGGAAACATTAAAGATGGTTGGAAGATTAGCACCAAAGGTAGCAGAGAAGTGTACATTATCGGTATTCAATGAAACTATTTTTAAAGAAGATAATGAAGGTTGAGAAAAAGGCAATTATGCTTGGGTATGTAAAGAAAGCTAAGTATGAAGCACTATTAAACAAATATATGGAAATAAAAAGGCTTAATGAAGCCTTAATATTAAACTGTAAAGCACTAGCACAAATAATAGATGTAGAGCATAGAGAAGCTGAGAAAGATAAGGCAAAGAATATAGAAAGAATATAGAAATAAGCTAAAAATACAGTATATTAAATAAAGTAAATAAAAAAAGAAAGGATAATTAGGTTTGTCAGTTTATCTTGTCATTTAATTTAATTTAGTTAAGACAAATGAAAAATCTAGTTAATTTGAGCTGAGTTGGATGGAAGAAAAAGAAATCATTAAAACAGAGACAAAAACAGAAAAGGTCTATACCTTTACAGAGGAAGAACTTTGTCAGTTAAAATGTAAAGAGAGAGAATATGGAAGTAGAAAAACGAAGGAATATATATTATTTTGTTTTGCAAATTATGTGTTGGAGCTGAATATAGCAGGAACTATTAATTTTACAAATAGAATGATGAAGTTTATTTTAGGTAAACACAAAGGTATTCCTAATACAGAAGGAATAGGTTTTTTTGAGTGGTTAAAAGAAAATAGCGACTAAAGGAAAAAATGCTCTAACTGAAATAATAAATAAGGAAACAAGAAAGTGAAATGTATTCATTCATTTAATTAAGTTTATTTGGGTGAGTACATTTTTTGTATTTATACATTATTTATTGGGACAATTAATTAATCACTTGGTTAATTAGTAATTTAAAATGAAACGGAAGAAGTAATGTACTAATGAGTGATTACCATTTAATTTAATTTAACTTAATTTAATACAGAAGTTTCCTAGTAGTAATGAGCAACTAAACAAGAAAATAAGGGGGACATATGTTACTTAAGGGATAAAAGAAATTATAAAGGAGCAAAGTTCTATGAAAGAATGTTTATTTAAAGAAAATGGAAAAGTAACAAAAGAAAAGACTGAATTAGAATGTTTAACTAAAGAAGAACACAGAGATTTACATTTCAGGGGTGTAGTTGGTTTAAACAGTCAATATTCCGAACATAAAAACTGTCCGTATGACAGACATCCGAAAGATAGAGAGAATGAAATTGGAATAGTAGAGTCTATTAAAGGAAAGTTAGAAAAATATGAATCTGGTGATTTGACTGGATTGACTAAAGAAGAACATAAATGGTTACATTCGAAGAAGTAAATCAAATTAAATTTTATAAGTAAGTAAGTAAGCAAGCAAGGAGAACAGGTATAAAAAAGATGAAAAAAATTTTAATATTAATGTCTGGGATATTATTGTGTTTAAGTGTAGTTGGCTGTAAAGAAGCTGAGGTAGTATTTAAGGAAAAGACAAATCCTGTAGACAAATATATCAATTTTGTTGAAATAGCTTACAATTTTGAATCTGGATATAGAGAAAGTGTAGTGTACGATAAAAATACAAAAGTAATGTATTATATACAAAGTTCTGGTTATACACTTGGTATTACACCAATCTACAATTCAGATGGGACTGTCAAATTATATGATGGAGACAAGCAACCAGACTGAAAAAATATATTATATACATACATAAATGTTTATGGGAGATGAAAGGGATATGTACAAATGTGTTTGTAGGAAATGTGGAAGTACAAGTTTGCACACAGAAGTAAAAGGAAATAATACAGGGCTATATTGTGATGACTGTGGAGTTTGGAATAAATGGGTTGGTAAGGATGAACTAAGAGCATTTGAACAAGCAAAAGAAGTAGGTAGTAATAATACTACTAATAATAAAGGAAAACTACAAGAAACCGAATATACGAATTGTTACGGGTTTCCAGATGAAAAAGAAGATATAGAACTAGGACAATTATGCCTTTTTAAGCCTTTAGAATTAGAAGATTTACTCTTTGGTCATATGGCAGGAAAAGTTGTAGATGATTTTGGCACTATGTCATTTATGTATGTGCTAAATGTTGATTGAAAGTTAATGTTTTCCCGTAAAGTCAGCACTTATCCTAAAAACTGTACATAACTCAAAAGAATGTTTAAAGGTTTAAATTAAGGTTAAGACTAGAAAGGAGAAAAACAAAAAAATGAAAATACAGGTAAGAAGAAGTGTATTTGAGACCAATTCATCAAGTCAACATTCATTGTGCGTAATGAAAAAAGATGCAAAATACACAACAGAAGAAATTTTAGATGGTATTTGTTTATTTGACGATAGAGAAACAGGAGAAAAAGATTGTGTATGGAATATTTGGGATTTTCAACTTGAATTTGGGAGAACCCCATTCAGAGCAATAGGTTCTTTTGACGATAAGTGGATATATGCTTGTGCAACTTTGGTTAAGGAATACAATGATGCAATTTATAAAGAGTTAGTTGCAATAGCAAAGAAGTATATACCAGAGCTAAAGAAAATTGAATTACCTAAGGAAGAAGCACAAATTACAGATAAAAACCACCCAAATAATATAGATAGTGAGTATGCACAGAAATATGGAAAAACAGAAGATGAATTAAAAGAATATTTAAAACAGAAAGAAAAGGATTGGGATATTGGAAAACCAATAGAATATTGGGAAGACGAAGACGGACAATTTTATTTTGACCAGCCCTATACTGGTTATAATGAAACAGATATGCTAAGTGGATTTTTAGAGAATGAAAAAATATCCTTAGAGGAGTTTTTAATAAATAAAAGATATGTAGTAATTCAAGACGGTGATGAATATTGCTATTGGAATGATATGAAGAAAACTGGATTAGTTGATATTGGTGCAATTCAATATGAGTACCCAAAAGAATAGGATATAGAATAGAAAGGTAAGAAAGATAAGTTTATGAGGACACAAATTAGAAATGGAGTATTTGAAACAAATTCATCAAGTACACATTCAGTATGTATTTATGGGACAGATAGAACAAAATTTAAAAAAATTCCACAAAATTCAGTAGTAGTATTGGACGATAGCTATGACTATGAAGCTGTTGTTTATGATGAATTAGGAAAGTTGAATTATGTAGTGACAATGTTAGCAAGTATCTTAAAGGAAAGGTATCCTAATTTTGGGTTTGAAAACAAGTATAGTGTTAATCCAACCTTTGAACAAATGATAAATCTTCCTTGGTTTAAGTGGCTTGCAGAAGCTGTCAAAGAAGAAAGTAATACTACTGTTCTTTATAAATGTCCTGTTGGGTATACAGGTACAGAAAAAGAGTATAAAACATATTACGAAACTACTTTTACAGATACAGGTGAAACAATAGAAAAAATATTTAATGGTGGAGACAAAGAAGTTTTAAGTAATGAAGCCAAATTTAAAGCAAGGGTTAAAGCAATTATATATACACCAACTATATTCATTGAAGATACGGGTAATGATTAGTATTAACAAGGAAAATTAGAAATTTTTAAAGTTTATCAGAAGAAAAAAATGAGTATTAGGGAAAACCAGCAAGTAGAGTTAAATTAGGGAGTTAGGAGAGTTTAAGAAAAGAATGAGATTATTAGGAAGATATAAGAATGGCAACTTTAGAACCACTATATTGAGTAATGGAACAAAGATTAGGGAAACAGATGAGGATGAGTTTAAACCTGATTTTGCAGAGAATATAGATGTAAAAATAACAAATTATTGTGATATGGGCTGTCCTTTCTGTCACGAGGGAAGCACAACTAATGGAAAGTTTGGAGATATTTTAAAAGAAAAATTTATTGAAACACTACATCCATATCAGGAAATTGCTTTAGGTGGAGGAGATGCTACAAGTCACCCTGATTTAATTTCAATCTTACATAAACTCAAAGATAGAAAAATCATAGTTAATATGACAGTAAATCAAGTTCATTTTGAAAAGAAGCAGGAATTAATTAAAAAGTTAGTGGATGAAAAACTTATTTATGGATTGGGAGTTTCCCTAGTAAATCCAACAGAGAAGTTTATAGAGCTTATTAAACAATATCCAAATGCAGTTATACATACAATCAATGGAATATTAAAGCCAACAGATGTAGAGGCATTGGAAAATAAAAACTTGAAACTATTAATCTTAGGTTATAAGCATTTGCGTAGAGGAAATGAGTATTATACAGCAGTACAAGATAGTATTACAAAGAATCAAAACTGGTTATATGAACAGCTACCTAATCTTATTGAAAAATTTCAAGTGGTAAGTTTTGATAACTTAGCAATAGAACAGTTATCCGTAAAGAGATTAATGAGCCAAGAAGAATGGGAAGTATTTTATATGGGAGATGACGGTTCAATGACATTTTATATAGATATGGTGGAAAGGAAGTTTGCAAAAAGCTCAACTGCTCCAATGGAAAAGAGATATAGTTTACTAGATAATGTAGATAGTATGTTTGAAAAGATACTGTTAGAAGAAGAATAATAAAAAATATTTAGTTTAGTAAGGCGGGAACTATCAGAAATAACGCTTGTGGAGTTAGTAGAAAAACTTCTATATTATGGGAAGATACGAGGACGATGAATCAAGAAGCCCAACGAGCTTTAGCTCGTGGGTAGTTCACAATTTAGTAGTCTAATGAGAAAAAATAGAAGGAGTGAGAAAAATATGCACACATTGGAATTAGCTAATACTCTGGATTGGGTAGGGCTATAGGTATTTTTACTAGGAGTTGAGATGGGTATACTAGCTATAGGGTATTGGTTAGCTATTTATGAAGAACCATATACTAAAATTATTACATCAAGTATAGCAGTAGTTTTAGTAGTAATTTCGTGTATTTGTTATTATAAATCAGTTAAATTATCCACACCAGTTGAGGTGAAGAAAAACACTAGTAGAGGTATAAATAGAAAAAGTAGAAGCCAACTATGATAAATCAGGAGTAACTAAACAATATAAAGTAGAGTTATCTTATAATGGAAATACATACATCTGTAAAGATTCAGATACATATGAAAAATGTAACGAAAAAAAGGAACTAAAGTAAAAGCAAACTTAGTGAAAAATGTGTATTCGACAGGAGAGGTAGAGTACAGAATGACTGTAGAATGAGATTAATAAAAGAAAGAGGGAGAATAAATTGCTTATATTTACAATTAGAATATATATAACATTGTTGTTGGGTACAGTAGTAATTTTTGGGTTTTGGCTTAGGGAATTTAAAGAAATGATTCATCTAATTGGAGTTGGATGTGTTGCTATGGGAATATGTATATTATTATCTTTACCCGTTGATGTAAAGGAAATACCTGTTGAAGCTGTTGTACAGGAAGTTGAAGTAAGTTATGATAATTCTGAGGGAAATAGCAACTATAAAACTATTTTATCTTATAATGGAGACAAATATATCTGCAAGGATATAGAAACATATGAAAATTGTAGTGGGAAAAAAGGAACTAAAGTAAAAGCAGATTTAGTGAAAAAAGTGTATTTGACAGGAGGGGTAGATTACAAAATGTATGTAGAATGAGATTAATGAAAGGAGATAATGAACGATAATATGATGACTATGAAAGATATTTTAATTTGTTTTGTTTGTGTGGTTGACTTGATAACAGTTATTGGAATTGTAGTATGGTTTATATGGGCTTGTTATTCTGCACAAGATATAAAGATTGAAACTATTCCCGTATTTGTAACTGTAGTAGAAGTATTTATAAAACAAAATGATGACGATAGTGAGGAATATACGGTAAAAGTAGTATATGATAATACTACATATATCCTAACAGGAAAAGAAGTGTATGACAAGTGCCTTGATAAACAGGGAACAGAAGTAGAAGCAACATTAGTAAAGAAAACTGACCGTAAAGGGAATATAAAGTGTAAGCTTAAATTATAGTGATAAAGGATAGAAAGGGAGAAAATTTAGTGAGATTGTTAATACAAATTATAATTATTATAACCGTAATAAGTTTTATTGTGGGAAAAAAGTTATTAAATTATTGGAAATCAGGTAAAATATCCGACAAAGTAAAAAATATAATTGAAGTTATAGATTCGGTGATAACATTTACTGGTTTGATTTGTTTCCATATGTATTTTACAAAACATTTAAAGTTCAAAGATAATTGTGGTTTTGATGCCTTAATGGAAGTTTATCAATATTGCTACCCCTTTTTAATCTCTTTTGGAATAGTGACAAGAATTTGGTACTTTGTTTTAAAATATAAGAACCAGAATAGAAAGAGAGGAGAATAATGTGATTTTAATTAAATTATTGATAGTTATTGTCATTACAATTTTATTATTTTGGTTATCACTTCAAGTTTTAGAAAAATGGAATATAATTGCTTTTCTTCTTGTGTTCGTTATTACTATGTATGTAAGTAGTAATTTATGGACGGGTGTGTGTTTTGATATATTTGGAAAAATAAAAAATGAAACAGTACAAATTGCAACTACAAACATAAGAGTAGAAGAAGTAAAAGGGGAAATCGACAGTTTATATCCTAATCGTCAATATCCTTTCAAGCCTGTATATAAAATACATATTTCACCAATGAAAGGAAAAGAAATTTGTGAAATTAACTGGAATAACGGAGAAGGTTTATTTTAATAAATTTTAAAAATTTTAAAGGAGAGCTAATTATGAAAAATAATGTTGAATTTAGTAGAGAAGAAAGTAAAAACAAAGAAAGAGAGGAAATAAAGGAAAATTGGTAAGGTTAATAAGTCTGCTACTAGTAGTTGGGTTAGGAATAGTAGCTACCATTGAATGGACTCAACTTCTCTTTATTATATTTAATGGCACAAAAGAGAATACTATAGATGATAATGATATAAAAGGAACTAAAAGAGAGTGTGGAAGTCGATATACAAGAAAGAGAAAAAGCAGCAGACGAAAAAGAAAAAGAGAGAAAATGAAAAAGAACAGAGCTAGTTAGTCGGTTTGATAAATAACTTGGTATGCAGAATATGGGGAATAGGTTAAGAAAGGAAGTACATATATAATTGTTTAATGTATTGTGTATAATTATCTTTACTAGTTTTATCTTAATAGGAATATCGTTTAAGAAGAATAAAGCGTGGTTAGGTGGAGAATATAATGAAAAGTGGAAAAACCAAACAGCTATAATAGGATGTATCAGTATAGGGTTATATCTTTCTTTATGCTTTGGAGGAAATTCTGCAAAAATAGACAATTTAGTTTATGGGAGAACGATACAGAAAAAACAAGTAAATGTGGTTGTAAAAGATATAGAGTCAAATGTCAATAAGGATACATATGCTATAAAAGTAGAGTTTAATAATGCAAGCTATACATTTTATGGAGACGAGTATTATTTAAAGGGTGTAGGTAATGTAGGAAATGAGATTAAAGCTACACTAACGACAGCTACATATGATGATGGCTATGTAGATTACAATTTAAGTTTAGATTAAGTAGTTACAAAGACTATGAGAGACAGAGAAAAAAGAATGGTGGTAGAGAACGATAATGAAAATAATCTTATTTAGTTTGTTTGTGGTTGTTTATATAGTTATTGCAATAGTTACAAATAAGTGGCTAAAGAGAAAATTAACTGAAAAGTATAAGCGAACGAGAAATAAACCGTACACAGCAGAAGATAGAGATACAATAGATTCTATAACACTAGGTACAATAATTATAGGAATATTAATTATTGGAGTTTTATTTGCAATTCCACCTTTTGAACACGCCTTTTATGCAGAGCGAACTACCAAAGATGCAAATATAAAGGTATTAAGTATGGATGCAAGCATAGGAGAAACAGAAGGACATAATTATGTGGTTAAGTTAGAGTATGATGGTACTATATACACTTTAAATGGGAAAGAGAATTTTAACAAGTGTTTTGGAAAGGTAAACAAAGAAATCAAAGGAAAGGTAATAAAAAGAACTAGATTAGATAAAACAGTATGGAATACCATAAAACTAGATTAGCGTGTATAATGTGTGTTTAAATGATAAGATAAGTTAAGTTAAACTAAATTCAATTCAATTTAATATAAATTCAGAGAAGTTAGGACATCCAATCAAATCAAATTAGATTAAGTGAGGGTGTCCTTTTATTTTTATTATAGATTTATATATATGTTTATACAGCAAATTAAAATTCAAGTTAGCTAGTTAAAAATTTAACATAGTATATTTTGTGTTATTTTGGCTCAAATTTCAACAAAAAAATTTAAGGTATAAAGTTATAAGTAAACATAAAAACAACAAAAAATCAGCAAAAAACTAATAAAATACTAAGAAATTAATAGTGTTGAATGACTATCAATATAAAAAAGATAATTCAACCCATAGAAATAGAGATAGAAATAGAAGTAGAAATAACTGTAGCGAAATGAAGTGAAGCTAAAAATATTGCTGTAGTACCCAGTTTATACGCAGTTACAAGAGCTGAGACAGGGGACATACATTACTTAAGTATTGAAACAGTCAAAGAAAAAATAATAGACAACGAGAGACCTTATAGCTATTACCTGTGTAAAAGGATAAATAATGAACTTATTTCGGTGAAGCTAGATTAAAGAGAAAAGAACAGGAAAGACTGAAAGGATTGTATGTATATATATGAAAAGTTATGATGAAATGCAAGAAATTAAAAATAAGTTAAGTGAAATGGCAGTAAATATGGAGGCTAATTATTTTAGATTAAGACAAGAATGTATTTCGGAGGCGTTAGAAATGAAGAATGAAGTAGAACATAAGAGAAATGAGTTGTCCCAGTTCTACAATGAATTATCAGTAAGTCCTAAAATGCAAATGGAGTGGGTAAAGAAAAAATTACCTTGGTATATAACACTATTTCATAGAATAAAGGTTACAGAAATATCCTTGATAGGTTTAAAAGTTTATATGGGGATTGTTATGGGTAACTCAACACAAGAAACCTGTTTTGTAAAAATTACAGCAGAGGACATTAGAGAGTAAATAAGTGAGTGAGTGTAGTGTAGTGAAGTGAATAAAGATTAGGTTAAGTAAGGAAGTAATTAAGTAATTAAGAAATAACCTAATTATCAAACTGATGATATAGTATATCAAAGCTTTAAGGAAGGTGGTTGTTTATTAGAAGATAAAGGGTTTGTTATATATATGAATAAACACATAGAAAGAAATAGAAACAAAAAAAGCAACTTAGAAGTTAGAGGGAGGACAGAGAAATCGTTATGTTAAATTTAGTTTTTAGTTTAAATAGAAAGGATTTTATAGGGGTATTAAATGACAAGATAAATAGAATAAATAAGATAGTAACACCCGTGACAGCAGAGACAAGAGAGAAGTTTGCTGATATGGGAATAATAGTTGCAACCGATGATAATAAAATGAAGAAACTACCTGCAAAAATAGAACTGGGAAAGATAACTGAATATCCAGATAATACAGTTACATATCTAGTTAGGTTAGGTGGTAAAGTTTATGTAGAGTTAGATATAAACCAGTTAGAGAAAATTACAAGTGTAGTCCCATTAAAAGAATACTATATAAGGACAACAGCGAAAGGGGAAAAAGTTTTAACAGGAAAGAAAGGCTATACAACAGAGTCTATTCCGAGGATAAAGGTATTTGCGAATAAGAGAAAGAGTGCTTCTAATACAGAAAGTGGAATACGCAAAAATAATAAAGAAAATAAAAAGCTAAGAATGAGTAATAGCGATTTATATAGGGTCAAGGAAGTAAGGCTTATTGATGATACAAATTACAAGGCTGGATTAGAAAATAATGGAGGCTGTTATAGGTTTTGGACTAAGTTTACAAGGCTGAGTAATTGTAAATGGTTAATAAGTTACGGAACTTCGTCAGATATTGAATATTGTCCTGTTTGTGGAAAATTTGCTGAACACTATATAGGAAAAGGTACTTGGACTAAATCAGGATATTCTTGTGGCGAGTACGCAATAATCCCAGAGGGAGAAGTATTGCATATAATCAATAGTTATAAAGAAACAGATAAAAAATATATTGAGTTTGAATTATTCCCAACAGAGATAAGACTAATTGAATCTCCTTATTATGTAAAACCAGATGAAGTAAGTATACCAGCTGAATACTATACAGCTCGTGCTATGGACAATAATGGAGAAGAATATAATGTAATTTGGAGGATAAAGAATAAAAATTGTAAGAATAAGGCAGAAGTATGTGATTGGGCTAATCCATATAGTATTAGTCAGGGATATATAAATATGAAAAATAAGGTAGAATTAAAGCTATAGTTATTAAATGAGATAGAATAGATACAGTCATACACAATATAGTTTATTAGGAAAGGGGGGAGGGTGCTATATAAAGTAATATGTATGAAGTATAGTATAGTATTTTTAAACTCTTTAGGAGCACCCTAAAAACCCCAAAGGACAATTTAAGTGTAGAAAAGTATTTGAGGAAAGAAGAAGAAGAAGAAGAAGATTGAAGTGTTGAAAGAAAGATGTGGAACTTGTCTATACTACTCAACAAAAGGCAAATGTAAGGCGAAAAATATAGAAGTAGACTGTTTAAATGAATGTTGTGTGTTTTATTTAATAAATTGGAAAATTGCAGAGAAAAAGTTTATTTAGTGAGTAAAAGATAAAGGATAAAGTAGAAAGTAAAGAGAAGCAAAGGATAATAATAATAATATGAAAAAAGAAAAAGAAATGGTTTAGCTAGTAATACATACAGACTTAAATGGAAAGAGGAGGAAGCATTATCGAGTATATGAAGCTTTAGAGAAAGCTAAGGAGTTACAGCCTTCAGACCAAAAATGTAAAGTTCAGATTATAAGATAGATAAGCCAAGCCAATGTAAGAAAAGACAAGAAAAGAAAAGAAAAGACAATATATTAAATTCCGTAAACAAATAAATAAGCAAAAATGAAAAGGGGAAAAAGTAAAAAGTGAAGATAGAGACAATGTATTTATTCTATACAGACGGTGATTACTCTCTAAAAGACCCAAAGCGTTTTGAATGTATTGAAAGAGATTATAAATTTGAAGGCTTAATCTATGACTATTTAGGTATGAAGACTTTTGAGGATAAGGATATTAATAGCTGTAAACTAGAAGCAAAAACATTTTTAGAAGACTTGCTTTGTGAGGGTATTCAAGTCAACCCTACACACTACTGGTTAATTAATACTTTTTACAAAGCAATAGATTCTTTAATTAAATACATAGAAGACAGTTACAATCAAGAGGTAAATACAACTATGGATACTGATACTGATACTGATACTGATACTGATATTGATTTTGCTATTGATGATGGTGAAGGTGATATTGATATATATGTGAATAATGAAGAAAATCGTATGGTTGTAAGTTTATTTGGAAATTATGAAGGAACTAAATTAGTAGTTAGAATAACAAAATAAAATAAAATAAAATAAGCTAGAGTACCCAACTTCAATTCATCTTAAATCGGATAAATTCAAAGTAACTAAGAGAAAAGAGGGGGGACATTTAACACTTAAGGGATAACAAAAACAACTAGAAAAAATTAGTGGTTGTATTATTATTATGTAAGTTTGCAATGTATGGATGTTTAATTGACTGTGTATAAGCCATACAGATAAAGGGGTTGATTAGAATGAGAAAATATAAATATAGCGATGAAGTAAAGAGAGCTGTAAGGGAAGCAGAGGGACTTACAGCAGAGGGTACCTCTTGGGATAGAGTAATTATGCAAATGAGTTGAAAGGAAGTGTACTGATTCGTTAGTCAGGAATTTACGCCTATGGAGAGTACAAGAACTTGTAAGTAGATGGTTGCAAGCAACCCTAAAAAGCATACTCATAGAAGTAGGAATGAAACATAAAAGATAAGATAATTATAACTTTTTATAAGTTTTCAGTAACGGCAGATATAATGCCTTGTGTGAAGTAATAGATTTGATTGATGAACAGACAAAATAATAACTTCGAAAGGGTTAAGTGGTGTGCAAATGAATAAATGTAAAGATTGCAAGTATTTTAGATATGATTGTGAATTTGCTAGTTTAACAGATAAACAATTAGGACTTGATGGAAATTTTGTAGCCTGTGGACAATTTAAGAAATCATCTGTAATAAGAGATTGTTTATCTTGCAGTAATAGTTTTTCAGGAGAAGGAAATAAGAACGGAGATATTCTTCATTGTATGGAGCATAATGGAAAAGTCGTAGAAGATAATTTTTATTGTAAGGATTGGAATTGATTAAAAAATTGAAGAAAAATAAAATAGTTAAATGTGACTTTTGTAGCTCGTGGTCAATTTAAGAAAGAGGATACCTCAATAAACAGTTTATCTAGTGAAAAAAAATTAAGTTTAACTGCGTGAAAAATGGTACGAAAGGATGAAGTATAGAATGTCAAATAGTGAAGTGACTATGGTTTTAAATGCACTTGCACAGAAATTCGGAGTTACAGTTAATTGGAACTCGGAAACCTTGATACCCTATATGCAGCAATTATGTGACAAGTGTGTCAAATATGAACTTACAAAAAACATTATATTCCTAATGTTTGGAATTATCCTTATAATAGCAGGTTTATGGGTAATTAAAATGTTAATGAAAGATATAGCAAATGACCCCGATGAGGAAATACTTCCAGCTGAAGTCTGGGGGCTTCTTGCCGTATTTGCCCTAATTTCTTCGGTCTTAGGTGCTGTTTTGGTTGGGTGTGGATTACTTAATGTTGTTACTTGTTTGACATTTCCAGAAAAGGTGACAATTAAAGAGTTGCAATACATTTATTCAGAAATACAGAATTTTAAGTGAATGGGTAATAGGTAAGTAAGTGAGTGAGTAAGTAAGTGAGTGGGCTATAAAAATACAATATAAGAAATAAAAGAAAAGTTTTATAATTAATTAACTAACTAACTAACTATAGAATTAGGAGTGTGGGAAAACAGATATGAAATATGTAAACAAACTTACAGACGAGGAGATTATTGACTTATTCAAGTTGTTTATGGGCGAAGATGAGGTTTTTGTAACAGCAACTGTATCTAAGTATGATAAGTGCATTGACATAATAGGAAAGGTACAAGTCCCTTCTGATATAGAACCAGATAAAATGATAGAAGTGGAAGATGTGTATGGTTTATATGATTTTACTGTAAAAGCGTATACTCATTCAAGGAATGTAAAAAAGCAATATAGAGAATATATGCAACAGAAATTTGGAAATGAATATGCAAGCGATTATAAAGATTATTTGTTTGCTAGTGATACAAAACCAGATATAAGAAAAAAGATACGAAACTATATCGGAAACCTAGATGCAGAAATAGATAGAGTTGAGAAATTAAGTAGAGAGACTTTAGGTTATGTAGATATGGCTATAGCATATGCGAGAATGAATACATTAGCACAAGTTAAAGAGGACTTATTAGGTTGTTTAAAAGAAGTGGAGGACTAACTAAATAAATAAATAAATAAAAGAAATGAAAAAAATTAAAAATGTTAATGAAATTGCGAAAGATGACTAAAAAACAATACATAAATGTCTTGTAAAATCTGACAAGTATATATCTTCTGTTACACGCCAGCCAACAAATAGAAACATTGGATTATATGAGCATTGGATTGACTGTATGGGAGATATTGAAAAAATAATCATAACAGAAACCAGATGATAAAGAAGTTGTTTAACAGGTTTAACGAGGTTCAAATAAAGAAAATTAGAGAAATGCTAAAGAAATAAATAGTACGAACAGCTCTAGTTGTGTGTAGAGGGGTGGTGTATATACGCATATGTTAAAGACTTTTGACGAATTGGTTGAGGAAGAAAGTTTATGTAATTATTGTTCAGCGACAGGGTATGGTGAACACACATCAGCATCATATGTTAATTCAAAAGGGTGTTATTGGTGCGAAGGAGCATATTGTGAAGATGCTTACAAAAAATATTTAGATAAAAATGGAGCAACTAAAAATGTTGTGAAATATGCAAGTAAAGTAAGACTAATTAACGAATAAGGAGATAGAGTTTATGGATACGAAACTAAAATTTGAGTTTGACTTTGACGAAGTATTTGAAGGGATTAAGCAAGGAGTTATTAGAGAACTGGAAGAAATGAATTTTAATGCTGTAAAAGACAATGTGGTTAATCAGGTAAAAACTGAAATTAAGTCTAAGATAGCACTTACATATAGTGATGAACGAGAATTAAAAGACGAAATCAAAAATGAAATCAAAGAGAAAGTATACAATTCACTTATTGAAGGAATTGGAGATAAATACGCCGATAAATTTAATGAATATATGGTAAGCCAGTTATCCCAAAATCCAACTCGACTTAATTTATTGCTGAGCGATATAAAGAGAGAAGTAAGCGAAAACTTATATGATAGTTTATACAGCTCAATTAGAGAAGAAGTAATAGGAAAAGTCAAAGATACAACTGCTAATTTATGTGATTTATTAAGTGGAAATACAGTCAAAGTTGAAGGTTTAAATAAAACAATCACAAGAAAAGAATATGAGGACTTGATTGCCAAAGATAGAAAATTAAGTGAGTTATTAAGTGCAACGAAAAGTAAAGACTGTAATCGTTATGGAGATGAGTTGCATTGTTTAATATGTAATGATGTAGGTTTAGATGGAACATACAGAGAATACAAAAGGAATAAAATCTAAAGATTTATAGCTTTTTATCATTTTTCAGCAACGGAGGAAAATAATTTGAAGGAAATAATAAAATATCAATGTTCTGAATGTCGTAATTTATTTGCTACCCCTAAAGAGGCTTTAGCTCACGAGATGAGACACAAAGAAATTCGGAAAGCTAATAAAATGCTTGATGAAGGATGTACACTAAAAGAAATTCAGGCAGAGTGTAGAGTTTGGAATGATGTCCCAAAACATTTAGAAAATGTAACAAAAGATAATTGTTTTGTAGTTAGTTGGTGGGAGTGGTGTAACAAACCTGCATATCAAATTACTCGTATATTATTTACTGGGTCTGTCGAACTTTGTGGTAGTGGTTCGTTGTTCGGTGCTTATAATGGAATACTTTGTTTATGTGATAATGAGTTGGAAGACCCAAGACCAAAAGAGGAATTATATATAAATAATATACTAGGTAAACTATGTTACAAATTATTCAAACTGTGTGGGAAATTATTCAAACTGTGTGGGAAAATATTTGGGGATTAAAACTAAAATTTTTTGAAGGAGGGGTAACTTGATTAATTTTAAGGTTATTGATTGTAAAAACTATATCTACATCTCAAAAAGCGATAAATGGGATTATGATTGTAGTAAATATTTATTTGATAGTAAAGTCGCAGAACCTACGAATAAGGAAGCGTGGTATAGATTAGATAAGATACCAACAGCTATTTTAGAGAAGAAACCTAATGAGCATATTAATGAAAGATATGAATTAAAAGCTGGATATACTGCAACTAATATGTTACCACAGGTTATTAGACAAGAAGAAATTGACGAATATGAGGAAGTTCTAGGTTTATATACATACAAATACGATTTAGTCTCAGGTGGATATAAAGAAATTGAATTTACTATTGAGAGGGTTTATGAGAGAGAAGATTTTGTATTTATTCCAAATAAATATGATGCTCAAACAGACTTAATAACACAGATAGAATATCCAGAAGAAGTTTATCAAGACAAACCTTGTAGAATTGATTCTACAACAATGTTTAAACTTATTAGGAATTATGTAAAAGCACATATTGATACATCTGTAGCAACTATTAAATCAGACTATGATTTTCATTTTGAAGTAGTAAAGAAAATTGCTTTAACAGAACCTTACGGTATCAGGGTCGATATAAATAATTCTTTTATAAATACAAGGAGAAAGCCTAGATGGGTTGATAAAATGATTTCTACAAAGGAAGTAACTATTATCAACTTTAAGGACAAGCCAACTTCTACTGATTATGGAAAAGAATGTAGAGTTGCACCATCTATTGTTGGAGAAAATTACATAGATGTACAGGAAAGAGTAGAGAATTATTTATCAGAGCTTATGAAGCAGATTAATAAAAAATATTGTGAATGTCCTAACTGTAAAGGTTGGGGAGTTGTGGAGGTAGAAGATTAATGGCAAATAAAGTATTTAGTAGAGATTATTTAATAAACGAATTAGAATTACCCTATGGAAGTAATGTAATTTTAGATACTATAACAGGTACTACTCGTTGGTCTATTGTACATAAAATTGTTTTCGAAGATAAGGGAAAATTTTATCAGACAACATATTCTGTAGGTGCTACTGAATTGCAGATGGAAAGTCCTTGGGAGTATGATGAAGAAGTTGAGTGTACAGAAGTTGAGCTTCAAGAGGTAGTAGTTAAGAAATGGGTGCCTGTAAAGGATTAAATAAAAAATATATATGTTAGCAATATTACAATACACAGAATGTTTAATGGATGGTAGGAATGTTTATAGGATTTTGGCAAAAAACAATGCAGAAATTGTCAAGACGGTACGCAAGTGTGGTTCTATTTATCCAAAGATTGTGATTAGAGTAGAGGATATTAATGAGTTAAACGATTTATTAGAACAGTTAAACGATTTTTCTATATATGGAGTAAGGCTGTTAAAAATTAAATCGGAAAGGACAATTAGTGAAAGACTAAGGAGATTTTTTAGTTGAGTTTTGTGAGAGGAGAGATTAGAAATGGAGTTAATCTTACAAGGTTGGCTTGGGCTTGATAGTGATAGTAATATTGGGATTTCTCAAGAAAGGATTAAAGAAAACCACAGTTACTTATATTCAAGTATTGCGACAGAAATAATGGACTATTTCAAATATACCGAAGTTGAAGAAGGTCTTGGAAAAAAGATTACGACTATTGAGAACGCAAATTTAAGGTGTTGGTTTTCAGATACAGAATGTACACTTGAAGAAGCACAAATGAATTTTGAGAGTTATATGGTAACTGGAAATTTAATAACACAGGGAAATTATATAGGATATTCAGAGTGGACAATTACTGGTTTTGAAGTTGAGAACTTAATTATTGGTGGTCACGATTTAGAGAAAGAGTTGAAAGACCATACAGGTCAGTATATACATTTTATACTAACTAACTAAGATAATAAGTAGTAATAGGAGGAGGAGGAAAAAATGATTTATTCAACAGGAATGTATCAATATTCTGAGCTTTTTAATGGGATTGAGAAGGGTAATATTGAAAATGAACCAACAAATAAAGACTTTTGGGCGTTTTCATATGTGGAAGATGAAAGAGTCACGAACTTTAAAAGAGCCTCAAACTTTATATTTAAGCCTGTTAAGGGTAGAATTGTTAAAGACCATTCCTACATATATTTCTATGAATATGAGATGAATGGTAGGGATTTACAGAAGAATGGTGTATTAATTCGTGCAGGATACTTTGCCGATACATATGAGGAAGCTGTAAAAGGATTTAATGTTTTGGTTCAGAGAAGAATTGATTCTTTAACAAAAGAAATTAAAAAATTGCAAGATATGTTAATTAAATAAGAGAAAATAGTAAAGTATGAAAATATTGTTTGGTTTAGTATAGTATTGGAGGGAATTAAATAGAAAGTTTATCAGAAATCTTAGATGAAGCATATCGTCAATGGATGGATTTTATCGAGGATAAATTGCATATGTATTAGTTCACGGAAAGTTTATAGAGTAGGAGAAGATTGTTTATATGGATAAATTCACAAAGAAATTAGAAGAAGAAATGAGTAGTTGGTTTAGTGATTTAGTTACAGACTCTGATTTATCTACTGAGGAGTTATTTGAAAGATATTCCTATGAATATTGTATAAGAAAAGAAATTGTTGATTATTTTAGGAAAAATGTAATCGAAGAATGGTTTAAATCTTTCTTATTAACTGAAGAAGAATTAAATGAAGAAGATACTTTATCTTATTTATATAGTGAGTATATGAAATATGGCACAGCAGGTATTCAAAATGAAGTTGTAAGCTTTATAGATAAGTTTGTTGATAAGTTGCAGGGAGAATACACATTAATTAACAGAATAGTAGAATAAAATAAATAAAAAAGAGGGAAACTTATATGTGGGGAAAAAAATTAAAGTCTATTAAAGGATATTCAAGAAGTATTATTTTTAATCCACTAATACCTATCCATTATATTTTTAAGAATGACAATGAATTAAAAATTTATGATTTTTCATTATTTCCAACATTAAAAATCACAAGAGACAAATGTATAAATAATGATGAATTATCTATTGAGATTAATTGGTTACTGGGTGGTATAGAATATAGTAGAATTAAAGAAGATAGCCCTTCAAATATAGATAAATATATAGATGAATAGGAGGATATATACATATATATATGAAGATTTTATATCTAAAAACGATTTTATTATTAGTTATGTTATTTTGTCATATTGTTGATGATTATTATTTACAGGGCTTTTTAGCATCAGCAAAGCAAAAGTCGTGGTGGGGAAAAAATTGCCCAAATGAATTATATAAAAACGATTATATTATGGCATTATGTGAACATTCATTTAGTTGGACTTTTATGGTTATGTTAGTACCAACAATATATACATATTTTCATTTAGAAGCTATCTCTTATGGGCTATATCTTATCATATTTTGCATTAACTGGGCTGTGCATTGTGTTGTAGATGATTGTAAAGCAAATAAAAAGAAAATTAATCTTATTCAAGACCAATTAATCCACATAGTGCAGATTATTGTAACTTGGATTATATTAGTTGTGATTAGATAGGAAATAGAGATATGACATAGGGAAAAGTATACTTTCCGAATAAAAGAATTGAGACAATTAGGTTCAGGGTTTGAAAAGACTTTAGAAAAGGAGTAATATATGCACTATGGCTTGGACATCGTTTGCTCACTTACCTACTAGTGAAGATGAATATTGGTATATTCTTTCGCATTTAAAAAATCATATGTCAATAAAAGAAGTAGATAAACTTATAGCAACATATAAGGGAAAAGAGACAGTTTCATATCATTATCGAAGTAGCTTAATGAAAATAGGGTTATTTGCTGTTATAAATAAAAGGGTTATACTTAACTATGATGCAAATAAACTGTATACACATAAAGGTTTATTGAGGAGTATATTAAGTAGGTCAGTAGCAGAAAATAAGAAATTTGAGATAGAAGAAGTAGCAAAAGCAATTAATCTAGCAAACTCGTATGATTTAAAGAAAATAGTTTATTTGTTGATACACAAAAACCCAAAACTTTCCTATACATATACTTATAATAGTTTGATTAGAGGGATAAGACCTATAGTTTTTCTATTGGAATATATTGATACAAAGTCTGTAAATCAGAGGAAAATATATCAAGAAGCTAAGTATTTGCAGGATAGTTATATGAATGTAGCTAAAGGGTTTGGTGTTAAGGTTTCACTCGAATTAGTAGAAAATGAACTAAAAAAATATGAAAATAATAGTCTTAGTATTGTAAAGTTATTGGATAAAATTTTAGACGATTATGAGAATAGGTTTAAAGTTGAGTTATTAATGTTACCTAGATGGGCTACTAATAGTAGAGTATATAAAATTGGACAAGATATGTATACACATATAAGGCTAAAAAGGGACTTAATAAACAGGAGCTAAGAATAATAAAGAAAGTTATATATTTTGGGATAGTTTATTGGGAAGATAAGGATGAGTAAAGGTATTAATATAGTATGGAAGAAAAGAAGATATTGTATTTTAACAGTAAGAATTTGAAAGGAAAATTAGAGCTTAATCTCTTTTTAGAGGAAGTGTTTATCGAGTATGATTACCTGCCTATTGTATTTACCTGTATAAATAATTTAGGAGAAAGATATTTTGTTGTGTGTACAGATTCAATAGAAAGTTTATGCTATATGCTAATTAAAACAGATAACACAGGTAACTTAATAGATGTATTAGAAAACAGGAAACACACAATGAGTGTCTTTGAGGTAGAGAGTAAGAACAAGCATAAAGTTGTTTTAATAGAAAACAACGAAGTCACAGAAAAGTGGTTAAGTGAAATAAAACAAGAAGATTTACCTTCAGATATAGCTTACCTTAATTTGGAAAGAGAGAGAGAAAAAAATTAAAGAGTATGTAGCTAAATTAAAGGAAGAAATAGTGAATACTAATACATAAATAGGTTTTGATATAAGTCTTATGTATTTACAGGCAAAGAACTGTTTGAATAAATAAATTAGTTTGTTAATACGAACAGCTATCTTACTTAAAGAAATAACTAGGTACATAGATAGCTTAGAGAAGGTTACTGTTCGCAGTAGCCTTTTTATTTATGTTTATTAGACTATAATAGTAGCAGGGGACATATATTGCTTAAGTGGTGAAGACTAGAAGTAGAGATTGAAGTTAATATCAAAACAAGACAAAAGTAATACTAAGCAAATAGCAAATAGGTTTACACAGTAGAAATTATATGCTATACTAGGAAAGGAAGAAAGAATATGTTAGGATATAACGAGAAAAAGCCAACCACACTAGCAAGAATAGATAAAAGTGACAAAGGTATAGACTTAAATGTTATACTTGGTTCTATTAGATATTCAGAGAGTAGATTTACATTAAATACAGATTATAATACAATAAGATACATAGATGAACCAGAGTTTATCAATACGGTTCACAAATATATAGAACCAGTATTTAGAGAATCCACAGGAAGTAAGAGTACAGCACCTAGATTTTTGTTGCTTTCAGTTTCAGATGTAACGAGCAAGACAACATTAGCTAAATATGTATGTTATAAAAAAAGAGGTTTGTATTGGAGTTTGCCGGATACGAAAGTAGCAGAATACAGTTTTGATGGTGCATTGACAAGGGTGTTTGGTTTAAGTAAAGTAAGTGAATATGCAGATAGTTTAAAGGATGGAAAGAGTTTTTTCGTTGTAGATGGTATTGATGAAGCAGAGCTTAGGTCAGGTAGAACAGGGATAGAATTTTTCCTTAGAGACCTAAATAATGCCGTAGAGGATAGCACTCAGATATGTGCAGTTTTAGTAGCTGGAACAGAAAGTGTTACATTCATAAAGGAGTATTGGAATAAACACAATATACCATATAAGCATTATGAAGAAGTAGATGATTAAAGAAGATGCGTAGGTAGGTAGATAGATAGATAGTCTATTCCTTTATGTGTGTAAGAGAGAAGACAACTAGCACAAATGAAAAATTATAAACAATATAATTCTCAAATATAATATAAATAGGGGGGGGGACATACAACACTTAAGTAATGAGAACCAAAAACGGACAACAGACAATATGACAATTTAATGAATAAATGAATACTTAAATACTTAATCTAATGGTTAATACTAGTAAATAGGTAAATAGGTAAATAAGTAAGTTTATGAGATTGTCTATATTAAAAGTTTAACAGCAACTATATAGCTCAAACAAGATAACTCAAACGAGCAAAACGAAAAGGAATTAACATAAATACAAATACAAATAAAACGGAAAAGAGAGGGAAAAGAATATGAAGAATGAAACTAGAGTACCAATTTCAAAAATCACATTGAGGGCATTAGCAATTTTAGCAGCAGCAGGCTCTATGAATATAGCAACAATTCCAGTACAGGAGCATTTTCTGTATGACACTCAGGCATCAACTAGGTTTTCAGACGATAGTGCCATCAGAGATTACAGTAGAAGCTCAGTAGAAAGTTTATTAGCCACAGGAGGAATTAAAGGTTACCCAGAAGATAACACCTTTAGACCACAGGGTACAATTACTAAGTTAGAGTTCCTTAGTATGGTAGTAAATTCTCTTGACCCAGACGGTACAAAATTAGCAGAGGGCGTACAGCAAGCCAAAGACGATGTAGAAGATGGTATTAGTTATTATGACCGATATAAGAAAAGAGGAACTTTAGATAGCTTTTGGGGTGGTAAAGCCTTTGATTTAATTCTAGGAGCAAGAATGTTAGATATAGGGATTTCCTATGAGCGAGCTTCCAACGGAGGAAACTGGGACACACCAATTACCCGAGAAGACGCAGCAATGATGATAGTACAGGGCTTAAAGTCATTAAAAGGCGAGGATTTACAACAGACCTATAATGTAAAGGACTACGAAATGATTACGAGATTATCTAAGTTGATAGGCGACTGGAGCGAAATTACAGACTCAGATGTACCAGATAAAGGCAGAATATCTGCTGGAGCAAGTTTACAGAGCTATGATATAGCAAGTTTATATGCTTCAGGTATTGCACAAGGAGATAGTGAAGCTAAGTTTTATCCAAGAAAGTATCTTACAAGAGAAGACTCAGCAATTTTAATCGAAAAGGCAGTAAATCCTGAAAAGAGAGCAAAAGTAACCATTCCAGAAGCTGACAAGAAAGTAGACCCAGCAGATGGAGTAGAAAGAACAACATTAAAACAGACTGACCCTACAAGACGAGGAGCTGTTGACGGTGATACCTTTATCAAGGCAGATGGTACATCAATTAAAGTAGTTAAAGACCCAAAGAGTGGGGTAATCGGTGCTAACCAACCAGTAGCCTTAGATATGGGTAGAGATTTAACATTCTTATCAAATGATGGAAGATATATTAACCATAGAGTAGCTAATTACGGTGAAGAAAAGAAAGCAGATGGTACATTAAATGTTGAATTAGGTTATGTTGATGATGATGACAATGATATGTACAGTCCAGGTGGAAAATATTTATATAATCCAAAAACAGGAGAAGGACATTCTGAGGGCGATTGGTCTAGTATTGCAGAGTCATTAAAGCCTACAGGTGAAGGTAAAGAAGGAGAAGAAAGATACTTTGGATTAGGAGGTTGGTGTAAATACACTTATTATGAAGGCGAAGGTTGGTATCTTAATACAGTAATGTATAGCGATTTTATAGAAGTTTTTGAAGCATCAAGATAATAAAATAACGGAATATAGTTTATAGAGATTGAATTAGAGGTTACTTTTAGTAGCCTCTTTTTTTGCGTAAATAGAATAGTTTATACAGTAAAACCCCTTTAATAATTAGTGTTATGTGAAAGTGAAAAGAAATTAAAAAGTAGAAACAACCTTTGGGGACATATAAAAGTATATATATGTAGAGAAAAAATCAAAGAAACTAAAACTAGATGCAGATTTTGATAAAAAGGGTGTGATAAAGTGAAGTATAAAACATAAAAGACATAGAACAATAACAAATCGAAAAAAGGAAAAGGAGGTTAAGCAACAGTTAAACAAAACTTATAAAAGTTTATAAATATGTGTTGATTCTTATAATTTTTGTTGATAGACTAAAGTAGAAAAAAGTTGTAGTTTTATACAAAGACAGACTACTTAGATTTGGTTTTGAAATAATTGAAGAATGTGGTGAAAAGAATGATAAAAACAGTAAGAGTAATGTTAGTACCTAACAATAAACAAAAGACCAAATTATTTCAATATGTCAATACTGCTAGATTTGCTTATAACTGGGCATTAGGTAGAGAACAAGAAAATTACAAAAACGGTGGAAAGTTTATCTCTGATAGAGATTTAAGAAAAGAGTTTACAAAATTGAAGAAACTAGATGAGTATGTTTGGCTAAATAATGTTTCAAACAATGTCACAAAACAAGCTATAAAAGATGCTTGTGGAGCGTATAAAAATTTCTTTAAAAGACTTGCAAAGTTTCCAAAGTTTAAAAGCCGTAAACATTCAACACCTTCATTTTATCAAGACACCGTAAAAATTCAGTTTACAGACACTCATTTAAAAGTTGAGGGATTTTCCACATCAAAGAAGAAAAACAAACAAAAGTTAAATTGGATTAGATTGGCAGAGCATAGTCGTATCCCAACAGATTGTAAATACAATAATCCTCGTATAAAATATGACGGAATAAATTGGTATATTACAGTTGGGATTGAATATGAAGACAGCGATGCCCACAAATCGGATACACACCAGTCAAATGAAGGTATCGGTATTGATTTAGGCATTAAAGATTTAGCAATATGTTCTGACGGTAATAAATATCAGAATATTAATAAAACTCAAAAAATAAAGAAATTAGAGAAAAGAAAACGCAGGTTACAGCGTTCTATATCAAGGCAATATTTAAAAAATAAGAAAGGAGAAAGTTACTGTAAAACAAGTAACATTATAAAAAGCGAAAAAGAACTTTTAAAATTAAATCATAGACTAACAAATATTCGTCAGAATTATTTACATCAAACAACATCTGAAATAATAAAGCGAGAACCAAGTTTTATTTGTATTGAGGATATAGATGTAAGTAGAATGATGAAAAATAAACATTTATCTAAATTGGTACAGCAACAGAGATTTTATGAATTTAGAAGACAGCTAGAATACAAAGCAAATTGGAATAACATTCAAGTTATTATTGCAGATAGATTCTTTCCAAGTTCTAAGTTATGTAGTTGTTGTGGAAGTATCAAAAAAGATTTAAAGTTATCAGACCGTATTTACAAATGCGAATGTGGAAATGTAATTGATAGAGATTATCAAGCCTCTTTAAACCTAAAAATATATGGAGAAAATGTTTTCAAACAATCTGTAGCATAACACAATCAAGTTATCACAGATATGTACTGATGCGTTAGTCAGGAATTTACGCCTATGGAGTGTACTAGAACTTGTGAGTAGCAAATTACTTGTAATTGCAAAAGCATACACGAAGAAGTAGGAATGAAACATAAAAGTTTATAACTTTTTATAAGTTTTTAGTAACGGAATACAATGAAAGAGATAATAAGAAGGACAATAAGCCTATTACTCTCGTTTATTATGGTATTAGGTGTAATGCCAATGAACCTATTGGCAGGAACTTCTCTATCAGGAAATGGTAGTCAAAGCAGTTCAACAGTAGGAGTAAAAGGAAATGGGACAAACACAGGTGGTTACACAACTCACAATTTCGAAGCTACAGGTTATAAGGTACAACTGATTTTTATACAGATGCCTGATAGTATATATATGGAGGAAGACACCAGTAAGAGAAAAGAAGATATAAAGAGCTTCTGGAACTCTGTAAGAATAGATTACAAAAATACAGATAACGAACATATTAGGTATATAGGAAATCCAGTTTATTTGACAAAAGATACAATACTAGGTTCTCAATCTCAGACAAAAAGAGGATATAGATACTCAGACTTTCAATATGGTATAGGAAATAAAAGTGGCTCAACAGGAGTATCAAGAAGTCGTGGAGATGTAGTAAGTGGTATCACATTAAACACACCAGAGAAAATAAATAAACTTACAAAGAAATATAAGATGTCAACTGATTTACCTATCTACATATCAAAGAAAGGTGGAACAGAAGACCATAAACAGAGAGCTTTAATAAACGATTATTTCTTATGTAAAGCTAAGAATGAAAAAGGCGAAGAAACCTATTATGCAAGGGAGAATCTAGCTTCTTTAGTAAATTTTATAGCAAATAATGGTTCAACAAACCAAACAACAAAGATATTGTTTACTAAGTTAGCACAAAACAACGGGACAATAGTTTCCGACCAAACAGATGAAAACGGAAACCCAGTTACAGGGAATGAAGCAAATGTATTTGATACAGGAACATATGACGGAAAAAGAGGAGAATATAGACTAATCATCTCTCCATATGTGTCTATTTCAGGTAATCTTTTAGGAGGAGACTCTAAGAACGAAGTAGCAGTAACATTAAGAGATATGTATAGCTTGGGTTCAGGTTGCTATAGTAAAAGTCAGCCACAGTATTTCAAAGCACTAGCAAAGGCAGTTTATTTTGACAAAGACGATTTCTTTGAAATGAGAGGAATAACAGGAGAGATAGGAGATTATGATAATGCCAAAGATGTTGCAAAGGATTTAAGTGAAGGTAATTATGGTATAGGAATAGGTTTAATATCTTCAGATATGGTAAGGTCAAACTTAGGGCAGACTAACATAGGCTCAATCACACATATCTTCCTAGATGAGAATGGGGAGAATGTAGATACAGCCTCAATGGAATACATAGGAAAGAAGAATGAAGCTAACACAATCACAGAAATAGTAAATGCTGCATTAGAAGTAGCACAAGCAAGTCAAGGTCAAGAACTTAAAGACGGTAGAATTTATGACGGAACATTAAATAGGGAATTACTTTTAAACGGTATAATAAAAATTCCATTAGGAGTAGACCTAAGTAATGCAAGTCCAGAGGAAAAAGAAGGTGTAAGAAAAGCATTTACTGAGTTTGGTAAAGCAGTTGCACAGAAGGTAGATACAGAGTATAGCGATTCAAAGTCAGCAGAACTAAGAGATGCAGTAAATACAATAGTAACAGAGAACTTTGGAATAGGAGAAGAAAGCAAACTAGAGGATATGGCACTAGCCATCTATGTATTAAATAGGTTTGGAATGGATGGGTTAGATACAACAGCAAACTTGAATAGTCAAGCTGTAGCCGATAATATAACAAATAGATGGAAGCAGATATTAAGTTATGCTATATTAACAGCGAATGTAAAGAGTAGTAATACACTAGCAAAAAGTGAAGGTTGGAAAGGGACATATTCAATCACACCAGATAAGTTAAAATGGAATAATAAATATGGCTCAATAATGCTAGATGAGAATACAAACAATGCAGTAAATAACTCAGCCAGTTTATCAGAAGCAAAGACAAAAGGACTAGATGGAGCAACAGGACAGATAACAGTACATAATGGAGATTTGTTGTATAAAGCAATGGAAGGAGACAACAAGACTTCAGATGATAGGTTTATAAGAGTGCCAATAGCCTATGGAGTAAATCCAATGACAATTAAGCATGTAGCCAAAACAGAGACAGATAATTTAGTAGATAGGACATATGTCACAATGCCAAAGAACTGGGTCGGAATGGTAACAGAGAGCTTATTTAAAAATCAGAAAGGGCTATTAAGTACAGATAAAGACTCAGCCAGTTTACTAGGGGAAGCAGGACTAGGGACAAGCAATAATGGGGTATTATATAATGATACAACAAGTGTAGGGAATTACACAGGAGACATAGGAGTACAATCACAGGGATATATAGGAAGCTCAAACACAAGTCCAAATGCTTTATTAAGTAAGGATAAGAAGATAGTACAGCCAATAATAAAGGGAAAGGCTTTCAATCCAGTTTATGGGGAAAAAGCAAATGCGAACGCAGAGATACAGTCAACATACCTCAACACATTTGGTATAAACACATACATAGCAGTAGGTTTAGCCAGAGGGTTTGAGAAAGGAATAAAAGGAACAGAGACTGATAAAGCGTTTAATAGCGTAGTACAGAACTTAAACAAGATAAATGGAGCAGGAGCAGTAATAGTAGTACCAAAGTCAGTAGAAACAGAGGTAAATCCAGAAGGAAGTAGTGGAAGTGGTGTAAAGGCAGCCAACTACACAGAAAAGTACCTAGGTTACATAAACAAACTCACTTCAAATGTATGGGTATTAAATAGTGCAATAGCAGCAAACGCAGGTTCAAATAGTGGTAATCTAGTATTAGCAGTAAATAACTACTTATTGAACAAAGGTTTAGTAAAAGCACAGAGTAGTGTAGGAACAGTAGAGAATACAAATACAAATACAGATGGAGAAGGAACGAAGTATAACTTAGGTTTACAAGGTTCATATGGACAAAGCTATGTTATTTGGGGAAAAGGTATGCCAGTAGATGCTTTATTGACAACAGAAGTAGACGGTAAGATAGTCCCATTAGAGATAGCGACTTCAAACTTTGACCATAGCGTAATACCAGATATATGGACTGCTGTAGAGGGAGTAGATAAACTCTTAAATGTAAATAGGTATTATACAATGAAAGATAAGACAGGAAAGGATGTTACCCTAGAAGTAGAGGAAGCAATAGTAAAGCCAGCTAGTGTAAACGGTGATTATACAGACGGAAACACAGGAAAAGACGAAACAAGCTATAAGGCTTTCTTAGACAAGTATTATGAAGCAATAAAGAATAATAATACACAGGACTTTGCTGTTTATAAGAATACATATACAAGAAGGACAATCTTCGATACGAGTATACTAGATAATAGTAATAGTAATAGTAATGGAGGAGTTACAAACAATGTAGATGTGTATATAAAGACACACACAGGTTTATCAGACCCTTGGAGAGATATAATAGAGGATACAAGTTCGACAGATGCAGGACGACCACACCTTGTAGAAGGTTTAGTAAATGGAATAAACAACGGATTAGATATAGTAGCTACAAGAGAAGATGTAGAAGCATACAAAAACAATCCTTCCACAAATAGATTAGGAGTTGTATTAAAGGTAAAAATAAAGGGCGACTTAAACCAGTATAATATGATAAATAAGGTAGGCGGAACAAACACTACCACAAAAGTAGCTCCAGAGACAGACGATAAAGGAAACTATGTATTTAAGAAGACAATAGCAACAAAGAATGGGTATGCTACATTAACACCAAGTGAAGGTACAGATAAGGTAGCAAAAGGAGTAGGTATAGAGTATTCTAACGGAAAGAATGACCCTACAGCGACAGAAGAAACAAAGAATAAGAGTTTTGAAGACTATGTAACAGAGACAGTATTAAAAGATGTAAGTCATTCAGATGGAGACCCAGTACATCACCCAGCAATCAAGAGAAAAGGTGTAAATGTAACAGGAGACAATAAGTCACTTACAGACACAGGAGAGAGTTTAACAGTACCGAAACCAAACTTCACACCATCATCAATTTATGTAAAATATGAGGAATACCCACCAGTTTATGAGGTATATAGAAGTGCAAGTGGTAGTGAAACAATTATAGAAAAGCCACAGGTATGGAATACAAAGACAAAGAGTATAGATGGAATAAGTGACGGAAAGGATAACACACCAGATGGAGGAACATACATACCAGTATCAGCTGTAGCGAATAACTATGAATATGATGAAACAAGTCCAGAATATAGAAAAGAGTTATTTGAGACAGAAGATGGAATTACCAAATTAAAGATACCTACAAGTTGGGCAGAGGTATTAAAAGACAGAGCATATACAAAAGAAGTAGAGTTGTACAAACAGGTAGATAAGAAGTACGAGAGCAGAAAATTACACGATAGTCAATTAATAGGCGAAGAATGTCAGACAAGGGACTTCCAGCTTACAACAGGAGGAAAAGTAAATGAAAATTCATTTGCAAACACAATCCTAGATATAGATAACTTGTTTACAGGAAGTTTATGTGAAGACAAGTACAAGCATAGCAGCACAAAATACGCATTTGGATATTGCCCACAGTATTTAGCTTCTGGAGTAGCAGGGAAAGTAGAATATAATAAAGATGAAGCATATAAGTATTGGAGTTATAACAATGGTAAAGACTACAGGGTACAGCGAGCGTATGGAGAAGGGATACCTAAAACAACTACAGATGGAAACACACTATATGCCAGATATAGCAGAGGAGATTTCGCATATACAACAGATTTATACCCAACAGGAGATAGTTTATCAGCTAGTAGAGTTGATGGAAAGAAGCCAACAAAGTATGCAATATATATCTTGTATGTAGAAGACCCAGCTTCCGAGGCAAAATTAAATGAAGGTGTATCAGCCTTTACATATTTACCAGAGGATATGATAACAAGGGCAGTAACATATAAGGACTTAGCAAGACAGTATTTCCAGAGACAGCAGTATTTAAGAGAACAGTCAGCAAAGAATACCGAAGGAAAGAAAGGAAGTACAACATACACTAAAAAGATTACAGTAGGTACACTAGAGTTTAGGGATGGATTAGGTGGTTTACTGGATAGTATACGAAGTGTTGGTAGTAAAGAATTAAAGAGTCTAGCACAAGCAAAATTAGAGACAAAAAACATAGATATAGGGTATTTAAGCCTAGTAAGCTGTACAATAACAGGAAATACAGTAGTAGCGAAATTAAGTGGTAGTGCTAATAGTGGAAATTATAAGAACGATTCAATTACCGTATCAACTGCAATAGACACACAAACAAGTGAAGGTAAGGTATTACAGAGTGTGTTAAACAGTACACTTAGCAATGAAGATGGTACAGAGAATAAAAAGGGAATAGAGTTAGTATCAGGTATTTATTTAATAAGTCAAGGGAAGAATACATCAACAGATGATAAAGTAACAAGCCTATTAACTAAGTTTAATAGTTATAATATAACACTAGCCACAACAGCAGGAGACGATGATTTTGGGACAAAGAAGGACTACTATCATACAGACTTTACAACTTGGTATACATTGTATATAAATATGTGTGATAACGGTTCAGATAAAGGGTATAAGCGAGTAAACACAACAGGAATACCAACAACAAGGTCAGATGTCAAGAGTTCATTAGATAACAAGGCAAAAGGTACATTTTTTGAAAAAGAAGGAGAAGATAAAGGAATCCCAAAGTATAACATAAATGTAGGCGATGAAACAGGGGGTAACACAAGATATGCTAAGGAAGTTGCTGGACCTGAGTATAATAGCGACTTAGCAGGAGAAAATTGGGGGTTAAACGGATTAGTTACAACCTGTATGGAGCGTGTAGGAAGTGGAGAGAATGTAACTACAAAAGAAAGAAAAGTAACAGTAAAAACAGGCGTAGCTACAGGACTAGGTAGAGCAGGTGAAGTAAAAGCTGGAATATTACCAAACAAAGCACAAGTAAGTTTTGGGATGTATAATAGTTCAGGAAATTCCACACCAGCAACAGTAGGAACAGAAGACTGGTTTAGTAGTTCAAAGGATTATACAGGAACTCAGTATACAATACATTCAGATAGAGTAACAGATACGAATTACTGGAGAGATGTTTACCACGGATATAATAATTATAACTTCTATGTAATGGTATGGAGAGGAATGGATAAGCCAGTATTATCTTCAGCAGCTATAAGTTCAGAGCAAGTAGAGATAGCACAAACACAGAAAGAAGCGTTTAACGGAAACTACAAAATAGCGAATAGACCTATAGGAACAAAGAATGGTAGTGTAAATGGATTTTATTCAGGCACAGATATAGGTATTGCCCCAAGGGACAAGAAAGTACAGAACAAAGTAGGGACATCAGAAAAGATGTATGATACATATTTCCAGTTATCTTGGAAAGGAACAAAAGTACCGTCAACAGCAAGTGAGCCTTTTGTAAATGTCATAAGATGGGGATATGAAACTGCTGGGGGTAAACATATACATACAAATGAAACAGGAGTGCATCGAATAGAGAATAGAAGTTCATATGAACAAATAGAGACAATAGGAAATCAAAGAGAAGACGGAGCCGAAATCAATAAGATTAAGGGTAAGTTATTGGTAGACACATATACAGATGCAGTAGGTGTAGGACAAAGTGAACCAACAGCAGGAGAATTAAATGATTTAAATGAGTTTAATATCAAAGTAAGTGATATGGCGTATGGTTCAGACAAATCCGAATTAACATTCTATGGAGCAAATGCAAACGCATATAAAAACCAATGGAAGGAACCAGATGGCACAATGGCAAACTTATGGATTAACCTTTACCCATTTGTAAAGATGAGGTATCAGACAGCAAATCAAGATACTGGATTTTCCGAAAAAGAAGGTGCTGACGGAGAGACAGCCGTAACAACACACGATGTATATGTAACATCAAAGAACCAAAGCACAATGCTAACAAATGACTGCATAGATGTAGGGATAAACAACGGCGTAGGGGTAACATCAACAAGTCCAGTAAGCAACCTATTAAAGATTAACAGCTCTCAATGGTCAACACATAAGAGGAGTATTAACTCAAAGGGAGCAGGAAATGTACTTCCTGGGGGAGCTATTTATATGTTGAACACAGGCAGTTTATCTAGTACAGTAGATGGGGCTAACAGAACAAAGATAGGAATAAGAGTATGGCAGACATACTTACCAGAGACAACAAGGGCAATGTTAGTAAGCACAAACGATGAGCATAGGTATGTAAACAATAGTAGTTATAGAACAAAAGAGTTAAATGCAGCAAAGAATTTCTATAGTTTATCTGCAAAGAACTCACAAGCAGAGAGTATTTTACAAGCAGCGATGATTACATTAAACAATGTAGATGTCAACTTATATGCTAATGATAATGGTACAATCACTAAGCTAATTGGTGGAGGAAAGTATGGACTAAAGTCTGGTCAGGATTCTACTAAACCATCAGCAAGCTATAGTAATAGATATGCAGGAAACTCTGGGTATAGTGAGAATGGAGAAGTAAATGACAACATTAAAGGTAATTCAGCTAGTATAGATACAACAAAGTTATTAAGAGGCGAAAAGACATATTATAGAGTATGGAGTACAGGCGAAAAGATAATGTTTGGCTGGTTAAGAAGTAATCAGAATACAAGTCCAACAATCGAACAGTTAAGTGTGTACGAAGGTGCTATAGATAACGAACACGGTTGCTTAGATATTACAAACTGGATAGATAGAAGTACAGGAGAGGTATCTACAGGAACAGAGGACGGACACGCAATAGTTTATAGTGTAAATAAGAGAACAAAGATAGTAACAAACTTCTATAAAATGTTAGACTTAGCACGAGATACAGGTGACGGAGGAAGCAAACCAAAATCAACCACATATGATATGCCAGCAGGAAATATGGCAGATGGAAACAATATGGCGTACTTAGGAAATAGAGGAGATTTTTTTGGTTCTAACCATACACAGAAAGGTAATGTTTATGGGGAAATGTGGTATGGAAATGGAGTAGCCGATTGTGGAGAAATCGAAACAACAACAAAGTTAGAGAACTATAAGAAAATGTTGTTTGCTAAGAGGATACTTTCAACATCAGGTGCAAGTACAGTAGACACAAACTCAGTAAGGTTAGGAGCATCTTGGATTAATAAGTGTATGACTTTACAAGGAAAGCAGTATTATACAGATGATAAATATAAAACTAATCCAAACCAAGCATCTACAACATCTTATCCAACAATAACTAAACAAACAGGTTGGTATGGAGAGGCTTGTGACGGAATAGGAGTAGTAGTAAGTTCAGCTGTAATTGAAACTGGATTTGCTTCACCGATACCAACAGGAACAGACACACCAGTAAGGACAAGTATAATAGACCCTACTTGGACACCAAAGCATACCGGAAATAACGGTACAAACGCTACATACACAGTATTTAGAGAGGTATTTTTCCAGACAAAGGCTAGTTCTAACCTAGTAGGAGCAGTAACAACAAATGGAGGTTACTTATCACAAGGTTCAGTAGTAACAACAGAACTTCCAGATAATAACGATAACGGTGTATTGTTCAATATGATAATTAATGAAAACCATCAAAAAGTAAGGTTAGGTAAAGATAGCAATGGTAACCAGATAGGTTTTGATAGGCTTTATAAATCAAGAAAGTTCTATTTACCAAATGCGACAGTAATGGATTTAAACTAAAGAAATTAATTATATAGTTTAAGTTTAAGTTTAAGTTTATATAGGGAGAGAAAAAGAGAGAGATAGAGAGAAATAGAGAGAACTAGAGAGATAGACAGAGAGAGAATTATAATTTATATAGGTATATAGGTATATAGATAAATAAATATTGAGAAGTTCTAGCTGAAATGTCAAATCAAAACGGACAAGACAAAGTAAGCAGAACTTCTTTTTTATTTATTTATTTATTAACTAAGTTTATTGAGTTAAGTTTGGTTTGGTTTACTATAAATAGTTTATAAGAATAAGTTTAGGACAATAAGGAACTGTATTTTTGTTATATAAAAACAAGAAATTAGCAATAAGAAATAGTATTTAGAGGGGGGCATATATTACTTAAGTAGTGAAAGAAGCAGTAGAAGAAGAAAAGTTGATTTTGGTTAGTGATATGTTATTTAAAAGTAATGAGAGGTTTTTTAGATTATGGATATAATAGCTTGGGAAGTACGAGTAGGAGATAGGATAAAGGTAAAGGATAGAGAAAGAAGTAAAGTTGTAAGAGAAATAAGAAATACATATATGCCTCAGACAATCTCTTTAGTATTTACTGATGGAACAAGCACTACCTTTTGGGAGAGAGCAGTATTGCAGAAAGAGTAGGTAGGTAGTTAGGTATTAATAGTCTGGTGCAACTTCTGATTTCTCCGTTGCAGAGAGTTTAAAAATGAGCAAAATAAAATAATTAGTTGCAAAAGAAGCATACACAACGAAAAAAGAGAGAGATTATCAAGGAAATTAGTAGTTCAAGAGAAGCTAACGAGAAGAAAGGAATTAAAAAATATGAGATATAGATATAACTGTAGAGATGAAATAATAGAGGTGTTTGTATGGAACGATGATTTCCACGATGCAGTTGAGGTTGAGGACACAAAAACAGATAAAGTATATAGACGAACAATCAGAGAAGATAAAAAGGGAAAGTTCTTCACTTGGAATTGCAATAAAGTTTATTTGGACAATTGGATTAAGATTAGTATGAAAGAATTAAAGGAGAAAGTTGAAAAGGGTGAATGGATTACTTCAAATGACTTGTGTCAAGCGATTTTAACTGATGGAATTGAGAAAGCAAGGTTTATAGTACCGTTCAATACGGTTTGTAATGTAGGGTTAAGTTTAGGCTTTAAGTTCCTATTAAACGGAAATGAATATAAAGACACCCTATGTAAGGTAGAAGAAAGGTTTAACAGAGAAGTAAAGAATAACTATAAGATTGTTCTTGTACCAGTTAAAGCAGACGATAGCATTGCAAGTAGTTCTGATTATTATACCTCAGATTTTGTGGAATTAATCAAGAGTGGACAAATTAAAATTGTTGTATAGCACTTTCAGTTTGAGTTAATACAATAGATAGGTACTGATTCGTTAGTCAGGAATTTACGCCTATGAAAGGTACAAGGACTTGTAAGTAGAGGGTTGCAAGCAACCCTCAAAAGCATACTCGTAGAAGTAGAAATGAAACATAAAAGTTGACAACTTTTTATAAGTTTTCTGTAACGAAGGGAGTAAAAATGGGCTTAGTAATAAATATATCATATTGTGATAAATGGAAAATGACATATTTTGTACAATGTATGGATGAAAGTGAAGCCAAACATAAGGCGTTTAAAATGTTTAGAGACCCAAAGAGCTTTAATTTACCAGACACATTGGAGGAAGCAGAAAAAGACGATGCTTTTTTATGTGAAGTAGTAGCAACTGTGGAACAAATGATACTATAAAACGAAGTGAAGCAAGAGAAATTGGAGGAGCGAAAAATGAAAGATTTAATAATCACCTTTCGAGATGAGAATGAAGAAACGATAAAAAAGACTATGTATGATAGAGTATTTGATTTTACGGAAGAAATAGAAGAAAACGGATTTAAAGCTCCTAGTAGATTAAAGTATAAAAGTTTAACTGCTCAGTTCTTTGAGAATAGGACTAAAAACTTCACTACAATAGGTGAATTATATAAACATTGTATAGCAATTATGAAATAAGCGAGAAAAGAATACTATTTAGGCACTTTAATTGTTTATTAGGAAGTTGACAAGAAAGGATAATATATACATATATGGAAAAAGAAGATGCAAAGGAAATTATAAAAGAGTTTTTAGAGAATTGTGATAAAGTACAGAAAACAGAAAATAAAACACAGTTAAGAAAAGCATTGGAGATGTCTTATACAGAATTGTGTAAATCTGATAAATCTGACAATATATGTTTTACACAAGAAGAAGTTAGTAAAATATGTTCAGCAATTATAGATAGCCCAGTTGATACAACGAGAGAATTGCAGGATAAAGTATTACAAGATAAAGTTTTATCTTTTTAGAAAGTAAATAAGAATTTTAAAGAAAGATTTTTAAGGGATTATGCGATGGAGCAGTAAAATTTATCAGCAATCTGAATGATGGTTGTATTGCTTGTCAGATTGATGGTTTTTGGTTTAACTTTATTGAAGGTGAAGATAAAAATTTAACACCTGATGAAGTATATGAATCATATACTAAAGAACAGCTTGCTGAAGTGATTGATACAAAATTACAAGAATAGGGGAAATTTAGCAAAATAGCTAGATACCTTAAAGAATTTATAAAGGAAAAATATGAAAATAACAAAGAAGAATAAGTAATTAACTAGGAATATCAAAACAATACAAAAGAAAGTTTAAGTAGTGATAAATGTTAAAAGGGAGGGATTTATTTATTTATTTATAGTATGAACAGAAGAAATAATTATAATATGCAAGAAGAAAAAATAAAGCAAATTCGTCAGCTTGTAAGAGAAATAAAAGTCTATGAGGGTATTTCTGTTTTAAGTCGGGAAGAAGAAACCGAGCGTACAATAAAAGAACTGTTACTATGGAACATAGTTAAGACTTTATAAATAAGTGAAATTAAAACGGGAGGTAGCGTTTATGGTAGTATGTGAAAATTGTTTAATGTCAATAGAATACCACGAAGGAGACCAGTATTCAAGGCAGCTAAGTTCATATGAGGATTCAGATAAAGCTGTTTATGGTGACTATGATGATAAAGGAAATTTTATTAAGGATGATTACGCAAATGAAGCCTATGTATTATGTGATTGTTGTGGCGATTATGTAGTTATAGATGAGGCGTATGAGATATGAGATATAAATAAGGGGACAAGTAGTAAATCCGTCTTGTCTTAAAAGAAGGAATAAAACAGTTGAAAAAATCTTATAAAAAGCTATAAAAAATTAAGTAGAAAAATAATACTTTCAGTTTAAGTTGATAAAGATAAATAGATAGATAGATAGGTATGTACTGATTCGTTAGTCAGGAATTTACGCCTATGGAGAGTACAAGAACTTGTAAGTAGAGGGTTGCAAGCAACCCTCAAAAGCATACTCATAGAAGATAGAAGTAGGAATGAAACATAAAAGATAAGATAATTAATTATAACTTTTTATAAGTTTTCAGTAACGGTTTATAGGAGAAAAGAAAAAGTATGCGAAAAGTAAAAGAAATAAAGACAAAAACATATAGGAAAGAAAGTGTGTATATAGAAACAGAGTATAGATATTACTATAACTCAGAAGAAGAAAGATTAAAACATTTAAAATTAATGGCGAGCAAAGGTTACAAAGCTAGTAGTCAGATGGAAGAAAATATTGGAAGTCTTGTAACCCCTAATTATGTTTGGGTAGGTATTTACTATAAATGTGAAAATAAAGAACGCTAATTTAGTATAATAAGGCTTCACTTAGCTTAGTTTAAAAGATTGAATGAAAGTATACAAGATGAACTAAAATAAGCTAAACATAAGCAAAAAGAAGTTTATTTGAGTAAGAAAGAAATAAAAAAAGAAAAAAACGAACTGAAATAAAAACTAAAGAAAGTATTAGTCGATTATGATATACGGGAGTTGATTATAAAATGTATAAAATCAAAGGTATTTTAATTAAGAATAAAAATAATGATTATAGCTATTGGGAAGGTTTTAGTTTAACAGAAGAAGAAGAAAAGATAATTTGGAATGTACTTAACAATCATAGCACAGAGGGAGGTTCCATAAGAGGGACAAAGGCAGAAGTCATAGAAGAAATGAAAATGTATGAATGTAATACTAATAGAAATAGAAATAGTAGTAAGAGTACGAGGTCTACTAGAAAATCTACTGTAGTTACTAATACTGCAAAAATTAATAACAAAACATCTAAAAGAACAAAAGTAGACAGTAATATACCTAATATTAGTGGGTTTGTAGATTTTTGTAGTTATCATTCAAAGGGTTATCCAATTTATTTCGTAAATGGTCATTTATATGCTGGTTTCGATATGTTAGCATCTATAGAATATCGTTATAACTTTGTATTAAAAAATAGCCAAAAAGAAATTGAGAAAGCAATTATGGAAAATATGTATATGTTTGATGTGACTGAAACAGATAAATTTTTTTATCCCAACGATAATATGTTTTCAAGTGACAACTCAATAAGAAACATAAGAGGACAAGTTCTAGTGCTAAAGAAGAAGTATAGATAACTACTACTACTATTACTACTATTACTAGAAAATGTGAGTTTAAAAGGAGACAGCTAGATAAAGGAAGTTCACAAGGTGTTAATACAACAATATACAAGAACAAATAAAGGAACTTTTATAAAACACGATGTATTCACTGCTGATAGTCAATATTGGAAGATTATAGGTGGAAGAATATACTGTGTATTTGCTACAGGAAAATATGGCACAACAAGTTATAAAGAGAGTTTATCAAGAGTTTGTATGAGTGAAGAAGAAGCCATTCAGAGTGGTTGTGGTTGCTATTATAGGTTAGTTGATTAGTTAGTTAGTTAGTTAAGAATAATGAAGAAAATACAACGAGTATACCAAGAGAGAAAAGAGGAGGATGACAAGCTATGTCACATTTTATTACATTAGTATTTAACAAAGAGAATGGAAAAACAGTTGAGCAGTTACTTGCTCCATTTGACGAAAATAATGTATATGCTGCCTATGTACAGTATACAAAGGAACAAGCAATAAAAGAAGTTCGAAAAGAAATAGATGAATACAAGAATGGTTTATATGCAAAATATTTAGAAAATCCAAAAGAATATGAGGAAAATTGTCATAACAAGGGGCATATAGAATATCTCAAAAACGAATTTCCAAAGAGATTGGATTGGACTGACGAAGAATGTTATGAATATATGAAAAAATATTATAGTGAAGATATGATTAAGAAAAATGGGGATTTATTATCTACATATAACCCAAAGTCGAAATGGGACTGGTACAGCATTGGAGGCAGATGGGATAAATACCTTAGAACCCTTGACGGAAAACAAGTCAACAGAGCCTATGTAAGTGAAGTTGATTGGGAAGATACCATACCATTTGCTTTTATTACACCTAATGGAAAGTGGCACGAAACAGGAAAAATGGGTTGGTGGGCAATGGTTTCCGATGAAAAGGAAAATAGTGATTGGGAAACAGAGTTTAAGGAATTTGTTGACAAATTAGATGGAGACACAATGGTAACAGTTATTGATTGTCACATTTAACATTTAAGTAGAAAAATAAACCGATGTTTTGCAATGATGGAGAATAATAATGGACTTGGAAAGTTATTAAAGTATAACAACAAAATGGTGGTTTAGTAAGAAAGTGAGGAAAATAAAATGGTGAATGTAAGAAAAAATGCAATGAGAGAGTATCACTATCTTGTTTATGAAAAGAAAAGCATGGAGCAAGCACCTAAAAAATATCCTGCAATTTATAAATATATGAGTAGGGAAGAATTAGAAACCGAAAAAAGAGAATATGAAAATATATGTAGTAAAATTGAATTGTTAAAAAAGATTTTGGAAATAGAGTGAGACGGAAAATTCAAAAACTAAAGGGATGGAAGTGATTAGTGTGTCATTAATGAGAAGTGATGTGATGTTCAAAGTAGACGGTGCAAAGTGTGTAGAAAGACAAAAAGTTAAATTAAGACCCATAGAGCGTCATTATGAAAAAGAAAATGAACCTGAAAAAATTAAATACAGTTGTCAGTTATGTGAAAGTTTATCTAGGGAATACCCAAATAAAGTGTTAGACGAAGATAATCAATTCAAGAATTTTTCATTTCCGAAGGGAACGCCACAATGCCCTTGCTGTGGGATAAATATTGATTGGGATTATAAGAAAGTAATAGAATGACAATTAAATTGAGCTAGGATAGGAAATGCAAGAATAATAAATATGAAAGTTTAAATGGAAACTAAGAACACTATTGATTGAATAATACAATACAGAGGAGCTTAAAATGAAATCTAATACCAAAAAATTTGACAAAGATTTATTTTTTAAGGTTTGTAAAGATTTTAATTTAGAAACAACTAAGTTAGGAAATAAGCCTTTAATAAAATCTAAAGATGGAAGTTTACACGAACTTTCTATTGATGAATTAATGAGTATAATAAAGATAAATCCACTAGGTCTTTAGCCTAGTGGAAGAAGGAATAAGGATGAGAAAGAGAATAAGAACGGCAGGAACTGTCGAGATAGCCTAAGTAAACTTGTCTCGTTAGATTAGAGATATTGATTAGGAAGCGATGCAGGAAGGAAGTCTTTAGCTTCGTGGTAGTTCACAAGGACTATATAAAATTAAAAGAAATATATTTTTGTTAATGAATGTTTATTAGTGAGTAGATTGAAAGGAGTAGAAATATAATATGTACCAGTTAGAGGATAATAAATTGGAAGAATTAATGTGCGAAGCAATTAGAAATGCAAAAAGATTACATGAATTACTTAATGAAGCAGATAGAACTGAAAATCCAGTAGAAAGAACCCTTTTATTAGCAAGTGCAAATAGGTATTTAGGCTATGCAAATGGTATCAATCGAGCGTTAGTAGCTGTTGGGTTTAAACACGAACGAATGAAAGTATTGGAAGATTTGTTAGGCTTTTAAACTAGGAGATAGTAATTAGAAAGGAACAATAAGAATTTAAGAGAAAAATAGCAAGATTAAACTAAATAAAATAACACAGATAAGATAAAATAGTTTGATAGGGAGGGGGAAAAGATATGGAAAACAAAAGATATATACTAAGTGGTAAAGTAAAATTAGAACACTTAAAATTTGCTGAATTAAAGGATATAGATTTTCGTAAAGGAAAGCGAATAAAGGTAGAAGTAAACAATTATGCTAGAGATGGTATAGATGCACTAAAAATGTGTGGATATAAGCATTTAACAAGCTATGAAGTAGAGTATACTCTATTGAGGGATAGAGGGCTATTTTATAAAAATGGTGTAGTATATGTATGGAGAGGCAGTAATAGGTATAATGACTATTTTTATTCTGTAACTTTACAGGAATTAATGTGGAAGGACTAAAAAATAGTAAGAGTTATTAAGTTAATTAAATAATTAGTAGTTTAGGGACAATAAAGTTTTTTGAATAAATAATTGAGCAAAAGAAGAAATAAAATAGTTTATAAGGAAAGGTGGTGTACAGGTATTTATGAATAAAGAAGAAATACGAAAAAAGATTGAAAAGGGAGACACAAAAGGGTTAAAGAAGCTAGTAGTGGAAGAAGTGAATAGGGAGTGCAAGAAAGCAAGAAAATTAGCACTAAAGAGAGAGTCAGCAATGAAACGCTATTATAGGTTTCCAAATAGAGATAATTTAGATTGGGGTAAATACCAGAAATGTTTAAATAGACCTTGTATAAATACATTAGTACAGGGAAGAAACTATAATGTGTTTTTTGATGGAATAAGCCTTGTACTGACAACAGAAAGTCTAGGTGAATTAATAATAAATGCAGTTCCAAGAAATCAATATCCAAAGTTTGAGCATCTGTTTAATATTTCAAATTGCAAGCAAATAAAGCAGAAAGTGGATATAGAAAAGGTGATATTAGAGGCAAATAAGCAAGGGTATAGATACAAAAAATCTGAGATAGGAATAGGAACAGAGTATAAATATGTTTTCAAGTTTAAAGGTAGATACTATAAAATGGGATTGTTAGATAAAGCATTTAGTATTATAAATGACGGAAAACTTGCAGAAGTTGTTTATTTAGACAATGAAGATACCCCTTTACATATCAGCACAAGTATTGGAAAAATGCTATTAATGCCTTGTAGACCAACACATATAGGACTATCGGAAAAGATAGTAATAGATGCAGATTATGTATAGAAAAAGAAGATAGGACAAGGACAAGGACAAGAGAAAAAGGGAATAAATACGAACAAATAAATAAAGAAAGTATAAGATAAGAAAAGAAATAAGCTCAGAGCAGGCTATATAGAATATAAAGATAAAAACAAAATATGGGATTTAAAGAGGTATAAGCAGAAAACCACTAGGTCTTTAGCTTGGTTGCAGTTCACACTAAATACTCAATTAGTCTGTTCTGTTGTTTGTTTAATTGTTTAGTTGTTTAAATTTGCAAGAAGCAAGAAATTAAGGGATTAAAATAATAAATAAATAAATAAGTAAGCAAGTGAGTAATTAAACAAGCAAGTAAATAAATAAGGTATAAAAGAATATAGCTAGATTAGAAATTAACTATATTTTTTCCTTAGTTTGTTTGTTTATTTCATAGAGTTAGATAGTTGGTTTATCAGATGAAAAGGTACGGTAGACACAACAGCTGATGACACACCCTGAAAGTACCTTAATTAAAATAAAACATAGCTAAAAAACATAAATAAACAAAAATATAACACCTTTGTTTTATATGTTCACTAACCACAGATTCATTAGCCTTTAAATTTTTAAATTAAATTAAAGGAATAACAAAATAACCCGACTACAATATAAAAGCAGGGTGTGTCAGATAATTAAAAAATTTTATGAGAAAGAATAGGAAGTAACTACCTAAGTAAGTAGGTAAGTAAACTTAATAAGTATAATAGAAAAGAAAAGTAAATTAAAATAGTCTCACCATAATAAGTGAGGCTTTTAATAGTTTATAAAACAGTAGGGGAATCAAGTAGAAAGGTGTGTGTATGTTAGATAAATGGGTTTATACAATGTAAATATAACAGGTAATCTGTACAAGAGTTTGACAATTAAAAAGGGATATAAAGCTTTTGAGTTTCCTTTTGATACAATAGTTGCGAATAAGGAAGGAAGAAAACTGTATATATCAGATTTTTATATTGTGCTAAATTTTAGTTTATTAGGGACAAACATAGAAGAACACAAAGAAGAAAACCTAATAAATAATAAAGGGAAATTAGAGCTTTTGCTAAGAATATCAAATGTCAGCTTAGAAGAAAATAAGCGAAAATACTCTAACATAACAAAGTTAGAAGTAGATTTACAGGACAACCAAAGATACATTATTTCTCCAATAAATGCAGAAGTAAACTTTAGTACATATAGAGAAACATTTTATATAACTGAAATAACTTTAGACAATGAAGTAGGTTTAGGTGACTACATAATTGAGATATTAGTAAAAACTACATCAAATGAAAAGTGGAAATTACAAAGTCTAATACCTTTACGAATAGAGTAAGAATAAGAATATGAATAAGAATAAGAATAAGAACAAAGGTATAATTTAGATTAAAGAACTAGAAAAGATGTAGGGGACATTGTAAATTTAAGGGATATAGTATAATATAATATAAATATAGCGAATAGAAAGCAAGCAAGAATTATATCAATTAATAAGTTTATTGGGATTAATAAAAGCTATTTTGATACTTGAAAAGCGACCAATAAAATGTTAAAGTAAGTAAATAGATAAATAGGTATTTGTAGCTATAGATGCTATAAAGATATTAGAAAGGGAAAGAAAAGTTAAGGAAATAACTTACGGTAAAGAAGGGAGGTACTACCACTATCTCTACAAGAAGTAGTTTGGTAGATTTGAGTATAGTTGAAAAATGGGTATATAGTGTCAGCAGAAGAAAGAAGTAATAAATTGTACGATGGGGTAACTCCTAAATTCGGTATTTTAGTAGACGGAAAAAATTATATAGTAAAATATACATATGGAAATAAATCTATTGTGTATAGTGAATATGTAGCCTCAAGATTTATACATAGTTTAGGTGTACCTTGTCAAAAGGTTTGGTTAGGTTATTATGGTAAAAAACCAGCAGTAATAATAGAAGATTTTACAGATGAACAAAATAAGCTGGTGAAGTATAAATCAACAAAACAAAGTAGTGAAGATACCAATATACAAGGAAAAGAATATACCTACTTAGATGTTTTATATATGATAAAGCAACATACGAAAATGAATCCAGAATTAAAGAAATATGCTATAGACCGATTTTGGCAAATGTTTGTATGTGATGCTTTATTAGGAAACTATGACAGGCACAAAGGGAATTGGGGGTATTTAGCAACTGAAAAAGGATATATTTTTTCTCCTTTATTTGACAATGGTGGTTGTTTATTTCCACGATTAGACTCAATGTTAGACGATTTTTGTAAAAATGAAAGAAAAATACTGGAAGAATGTTTAGATAAACCAACATCAAAATTTGCGTATGATGATTATTCTTGTAATGACAAATCTGTAAAGGAAAGGTATTATAGTTATAAACAGTTAATAGGATTAATAAATGAACCATTGTTATTTAGTCATATTAAAAGATTGCAAAAGATGGGAATAAATGCAATAGCAAAAAAGATTATAAAAATAACACAAATACTTCCAATGGAATATGCAAGATTTTATCAGATGGTAGTAGTAATGAGGTATTTGTACTTATTTGAAAATATACCAAAAAAAGATGTATATGTAATAGCTAGAGAGGTGTTAAAAACTACATGAATATGAAGCGAAAAGTAAACCCAAGAACAGTACGGATAAAGAATATAACAAAAGTAAGGACAGCCTATATAATGTGGAAAGATATTCCAATAGCCACTATAAGTGAAGAAAGAAATGATGCAGACGAGAGGGATTGGGTATTCAGACCTAATTATAAAAACATAGAAAAGGCAAGGGCTACAGGAGGGAATGTATTTATTCCAGGTATAGACTTAGATTTACATAAAAAAGAATATATTCGAAATTATGTTCCTGCTTTTGTAGAAGAACGCACCATACCTTTAGGAAGACCTGATTTGTATGAAATGATGGATAGAATAAGACTACCACAGTACGATTTATTTGAGTTTATGTGCAGAACACATTCAGCGTGTGGTAACAATGACCTTTATGTAAGCAGAACCCCTGACAAGGTGATAGATGTAAATGACCCTAAGTTTCCATTTGATGTACCAGAAGATACTAGATATGATTATGATTGGTAATAAATAGAAATAAGGGTATAGGAAGTAATAAGAAAAAAAGGGAAGGTGTTTAAATAAAATATGCCTACAAGAAGCATAATAACTTCTTTTGAGATAAACGAAAGAGAGACAGCCGAACAGTTTATTAGAGCCTTAGAAAAGTCCAGAAATAAAGTAATGAAAGGACAAGAAAAAATAGGGAATACTACTATTAAGGTTAAAGAATTAAAAGGGAAAGAGATAAGAGAGTTTTTTGGTTTATAGGAAAGTCAGTTTGTATGGAAAATATTGACATTATATGTCGAATTTTATATAATACGCTTAACAGAGGGATTTAGAAAGGAAGCGTGTTATATAGATGGCAGAATTAAGTTATTATGATATTTTAGCAAAGTTAGTAAGTGTGGCTAAAGGATTTTCTAACGAAATATACAATATTTTCCCTGCAATAACAGATAATGTATCAAAGCCTTTACTACAAGAAATTATAGTTAAGTGTCATATTACAATAGTACAAAATGAAGCCTTATTTTCTCGTTGGTTATGGGTATTTAGCGAAAACTCAGTTGATATAGAAGATGTAAATAGATATGTAATAGATATATTGAGCAAAGAAAAAGAAACTAGAACGAAAATGAATAGTTTCAAAATATTGTATTTAATCGGAGGATTGAACGGTTTTTTAATGACATCCTTGTATCATAAAAGCAAACACGGTACAATAAAAGAAAGTGGAATTTTAAATAATAATTCTAATGAATGTGGAATAGCTTTATTTAAAAAAGCAAAGGCTTTATGGGAACATCGAAGTGGAGGTACTGAAAAAGGACTGAACTATACTAATTTACTTTCAAATTTTTATGTACAAGATTTGAAAATGAAAGAAAAATCTGGATATAAATATGAAAATATATGGTGTTTACAGGACTTTAAAACAGAAATTGAGCAAATACAAGATAATAAAGCATTAACAATCGGAATGACTGGATTAAGTGATTTAAAACCTTTCAAAATTATATTAGGGGAGAATGGACTAAATAATACATTCAAAGTACAACTATTACCAGAATTTGAAGAACAAATAATACCTAAAATAATATCTATTATAAAAAAAGCTTGTAAAGATTCTGTTGACATACTAATTTTTCCTGAAATGTTGGGAAGCAAAAAAATAAATGGGAAAATACAAGATACATTATTCGAGTTATATTGTAATGAGATTAAAACTCCTTTGTTTGTTATTGCACCTTCTGTATGGGATAGTAATAAAAATGAATTGACAGTATTTAATCATACAGGTGAGGAGATATTGGTACAACCAAAATTTGTACCTTATCAGCATGAAGAAGATGGGGTAAAATATGTTGAAGACTTAGAATACAACAGTACGATTAAAGTGCTTCACATTGATGGTTTAGGGAGAGTAATTTTTCCTATATGTAAAAGCTTTATATCTCCATCGTTTAAGGATATAACCGAAGTTACAAAACCCTTACTTATATTATGCCCATCATATTCAACAGGGTATTATGATTTTGAGGTTGAAGCCAATAGTTTCTCTAGTGTAGATTGTAATGTGGTATGGTGTAATTGTTGTAGGGCATTAAAACATCCAAAAGATACCTCTAAGATTACAGATACTAAAGTAAGCGATACAGCAAAAAATAAGGAACCTTTATTGGGTTTTATAACTCAAAATGGAAATATATACAAGCCAATGGAGGTATTTAGTTTAGACGAATGTTGCAAAGAATACAATGAAAATGGCTGTAAAAATGATTGTTTGAAGAAAGGTGAAATAAATTTTAAAGTTAATAGTGATAGTAAGAAATAGGATATAAATGGAGATGGACTAAGAATGGAATACAATAAAACACTTTTGAAATCAAAGTATACAAATAAATTGAATCAGTCATCCACATATAACAATAGCTACCATAAAGAAATACTTAGTTATAGTACATATGATGCTATTAAGGAACCTTCAACTAAAGATGAAAATGAGATAAGACGACAAATTCACTCAGAGATGCTGAAATGTATAAAAGCTCTGGAAGAAAGCGACACAAAGAAAGAAGATGTATTAATAGATTGGTTTGATATGATAATAACGAGATTGGATGAACCCTTTGATTTGCCACCAATTTCAGAATTAGTGTTAATGTGTAAGTTATATAAATCTAAATTAGAGTTAGTAAGGGTAAAATTAGGCGTAGAGAAATATAGTTCAGCCTTTATTCTGGGAAAAATTGAAGAATTTCTAAATATATACACAGAAAAATATGAGATGGAAGCTTTGGGCTCAAAAGTTGAAAGATTATTTGAAAGTGAAGAATCATCCAAGTATATACATATATTGAGGACTGTAAATACATCCTATAATGAAGTAACAGAAGATGATATAGCAAATAATTTGGGAGTAACTAAAGATAATGCAGATTATATGATAGATAAGTTAAATGAACTAAATTTATTAGAAATTGAACATATAGGGAGAAAAATATATGCAAAACCTACATATTTAGGTATTAAGTGTTATACTAAGCTTAGAAAAAAACAAAATAGAGAACCGTATGTTATGGAACAAAAGTTACAAACGATTAAAAGTATATTTAAAAACTAAACAGAAATAAGTTTATAATACAGATATATTAAGGAGGGACTAAGTTGGATAAGGAAATAAAAAGTGTAAAAGATATACTAAACAAAGTTGAACTAAAGAATAGTTTAGAAGAATTAGAGAAATGTTTTGTAGATTTTTTGAATATAGATGAAGATAACGAAGAATTAAATGATTATACTAATGAACAAAAAGAATTGGTTGAGGAGATTATAGCTCATTTAATAAACTGGGTTAGGGAAAACGGATTGGATGAACAAAAAGTAGAAGAAGGTTTATATGGTTTATTTAATAATAAGGGTTTAATAGTTGTTTTAAGGGACTATTTAATTGCAAATGTATCACATTATAAGGCTGGTGATGTTTTAAGAAATTTATGGAGAGCTGAGCCTGAAAAAGCAAAAGAATTAATACATTTTTTATTTACTCATTCTTTATTACGAAATAGTGAAATACCGATGTATAAAAATGAATTACAGGAATTAGGAATAGATGATTTAGATATATATGACACTTTAGTGGAGTATTTAAAAAAACTAACCACATTTTGCATCGAAGAAAATCTGGAAGAACAAAGTATAAAAATGTTATTGCATAGTATGTTTGATTTAGATGTTGAACTGTGTGAAGGATTATCAAAGGATATTGAAAGAAATATAATAGAACTAAAGTTAAATTATATAATAAGGAATTTAGTACAAAACAGAGAAGTTTAATAGTTGTTTTATTTAGAGACTACACAATTAAAAGGTGGTCTCTTTTTTATTACCTAAAATAATAAATAGACAAGGAAAAAAGGGGGGACATATAACACTTAAGGAGTAGCTAACAAAATAAGGACAACTATACATATTTAATCTGATGTGTAAGGTTTATTAGTATTTCTCTTGTTTGTTTGTTTGTTTGGTTAGTTAGTTTATTTTCAACTGAAATGTACCGATGAAAGTTAAGGTGAAGTAAAGATAATATGATGAGACAATATAAATATAATAGAATAGAAAAAATAAATAGAGAACAGGTGAATTTTATACTAAAAATATTAATGAAGTACCTAGTAACAATCTCAATAACTTGTATTGAAATGTTCTTAGTAATAAAGTTTTTACTAAACAATATAGAAAGATTGCTAGAAGCTAATTGGGTAGCTCCAAATGGAGTAGCTTTTTTATGTTTAGAGGTGGCATTTGTAATTATGTACAACATAATTATTGATACATACTATTATAGGGCATATACAGCATATATAGAAGATACAACAAATAAAGAGTTAGAAAAAGAGATTGACTATAAATCGGGCAAGTTAGGCAGTCTATTGTCAGGAATTACACTTGTTGCAACACCTCTAGTAGCAATATTAGAGTGGAGTATAATAGCGATGTTGATAAGTGCTGTGTGTATGTGTCTGAAATTAGTGTTTATGTAATGAGGAATTTCTATTTATAAATATATTTTCCGATGTGTAAGCAAGCTCGAAATTTAATTCAATACAAAAAAATAAGAGAAAACAAAAAGGAATGGTGGTTGTTATAAGTAAGCAAAATAAAGTATTAATACATAAATACATAAAATTACTATTATGTATGTTAGTAGCATATCCGATATATTATAAAGTGTTAAAATTATTGGTAGGAAGTGTGTTTATTAAGTTAGGTATATTGGGGTTGTTACAAAAAGGTTGTATTGCCGTAGGAGTAATAATGCTATTATTAGGTCTAGTATGTGGTTTATATGAAAGTATTTCAAGCGACATAAAGTGGATTAAAATACAGAATAACGAACTATTAGCAGATGATAATTTTGAAAGACCAAATAAGCCCGAAATCACAGGTGTAACACAAGTGTTACTATATCCATTAATAGGGTGTGCATTAGGACTTGTTGTATTTATAGTGAACCTAGCTTACTATGACTTTATATTTAATTAGATTGTTGTGTTACTTTAGTTCACATAGTATAGTCTAGGATAAGGTAAGATAATAATGAAAATCAGAGAGAAAAAATTAAATATTAACAAGAGCAGAGTAGCTTTAATAATAACCGAGATACTGCTACTTCCAATACTCTTATATTTAGCCACATTGCCTGACAGAACCATTTTGTATACGGATAGTAGTTTAAGTGTTATAGCTATACTAATGCTATCAGGAATACTTATAAACTTTGTAACTAGCTATATAGAGACAAAAGAAATTAGAGAAATAACAGCTAAAGGGATAAGAAATCTTGTAGTAAAGTTTATATGCAAGCAACTGGCAATAGTTGTATTAGTAAATTTAAGTATATATATTTGTGCAATAATCTAGTTGTCAAATAAATAAATAAATAGTAGCTTAAAGACAATAAAAAGTAAATAACAACAATAACAAAAAATAATAAGAGACTATCTAAACCTAGAAAAACAAGGGAAAAGATAGTCTTTTTTAGTTATAAACACACTAATAAAGTTTATTAGGGTAAAGGACATAGATTAGAAAATAAAGTAGGTAACAAAAAAAGGAATATATAAATGAGATGTTTTTAAGATGATGTTTAGAGAAACTTATTTATTGATGATAAGCCCTGATGGTAACCACAATAAATACTATAAAATGATACCTACAGCTAGTGGAAGTTGGATAGCTGAATATGGTAGGGTAGGAGCAAGACCACAAAAGAGGGGGTATTCAGCATCAGAATGGGCGAAAAAATACAGAGAGAAGATTGCAAAGGGATATAAAGATGTAACTACATTACACGCCACAAATACAGATTCAACAAGTAACTATGCACCTATAAAAGAAGCAAGTGTAGCTGAACTGATAGATAAATTGTTAATGACTTCAAGACAAGTCATTAAAAGTAATTACACTATATCATCTGATGTAGTAACACCACAAATGGTACAGCAAGCACAGACTTTATTGAACCAGTTATCTTGTATATCCAATTTAACAGATTTTAATGAAGGCTTAGTGAAATTATATCAGACACTACCCAGAGCAATAGTAGATGTACAAGGCAGTTTAGCCCAATTACCTACAGATAGAAAGAAAATCATACAAAGGGAACAAAGATTACTAGATACAATGCGAGGACAGGTAATAGTACCGAAGGTGACAGCTTTAAATTCAAAAGAAACAATATTAGATGCAGTAGGTTTAAAGATAAGACCGTGTACACCAACCGAGACAGATAGGATAAAGAAACATTTAGGGAAGGTAAGCTATTTGTTTAACAGGGCTTGGAAAGTGGTAAATAAGGAAACACAAGGCTTATTCAATAACTATATAGAAGAAAAGAGTGTCAAGAAGAAATTATTGTTATGGCACGGTTCAAGAACAGAAAACTGGTGGTCAATTTTACAGACAGGTTTAAAGCTAAGACCAACTAATGCGATACTCACAGGAAAAATGTTTGGGTATGGTTTATATTTTGCACCCGATGCTTCAAAATCTCTAGGGTATACATCTCTAAGTGGTTCAAGATGGGCAAGTGGTGTTTCAGACACAGCATATATGGCAGTAATAAATGTAGCATATGGTAAGCCATTTAATGTATATTCTTGGGACAATAAATACACTAGAATAACAGAGCAAACACTACAGAATTACTGTGCAGGAGCGAATAGTTTACACGCACATTCAAGTAAAGGAATGTTAAGAGCAGATGAGATAGTGATATATAACGAGGCACAATGCACAATACAATACTTAGTTGAATTAAAGCGAGGATAACATAAAAAATAGAAGACGGACGGAAGGAAAGGAAAAGAAAATAAAATAAAGGTAAAAAAATTATGGATAAGGATAAGAATAAGAATAAGAATATAAATTTAGACAATAAAATAAACGATTTGAGGGAACGATTAAGGAGAGCTTCGGCAGAATATTATACTAAGGGAAATTCAAGTTTAACAGATGCCGAGTATGACCATTTATTAGAATTACTAGAAAAATACGAAAAAATCAAAGGGACAACAGAAGACTCTCCAACACAAGTAGTAGGTAGTAGTGTTATCACAGGGTCAGTTAGAAATAGAATCAAGCACGAATACGAAATGAAAAGTTTAGCAAAGAGTCATAGTTTAACAGAGCTATCTAAAGCAATAAATAAAGAACCTGTATTAAGTTTAAAACTAGACGGACTAACAATATCAGCTACATATCAAAACGGAATATTAACAAGGTTAGAGACACGAGGAGATGGGTATGAAGGAAAGAATATTTTGAAGTATGCCACAGGTTTAATCGGGTTACCGTTACAGATACCCTATAAAGAAAAATTAGTTGTATTTGGAGAAGGTTTAATAAGGTATAACGATTATAACAGTAAAGAGAACCTAACTACACGAAATTTAGCTGCTGGAACGCTTGATGCAGGTGATATAAGTAAGATGAAAGAACGCAAATTAAGGTTTGTAGCTTGGAGGTTAATTCAGCCTACAGTTTATACGACTTATGTAAGTGGTTTAGAATTTTTAAAGAAATTAGGATTTGTAGTAGTACCTAGTTTAGAGGGAATAAGTGAAGCAAATGTCACAAAATTAGTTAATTCAGCCGAGGTTTTAAGCTATCCAATAGACGGTTTAGTGGCGACATTTAATGATGTAGTATATGGGAATAGTTTAGGTTCGACCCGAAAATATGTTAAACACTCAATGGCTTATAAATTTGAGGACAAAGTACATACCACAAAGCTGATAAAAGTAGACTGGACATTAGGAAAGACAGGAAGCCTTTGTCCTACAGCAGTATTTGAGCCAATAGATATAGACGGGACTACAGTACAGAGAGCAAGTATGCACAATTTAAGTATAATGAAAGGCTTAGGGGTAGGAATAGGTAGTGAGATAGAAGTATTCAAAGCAAATATGATAATTCCACAGATAAGACAATGTGTAACAAAAGGCAGTCCAATACCAATTCCGACAAGGTGTCCTATATGTGGTTCTCCTTTAAGTATAGAAAGGACAGAAAACGCAGATGTGCTAATGTGTACAAGTTCAAATTGTGGGGGGCAAATACTAGGTAAACTAACAGCCTTTGTATCAAGAAAAGGAATGGATATAGATGCGTTATCAAGAGGGACATTGAGTAAGCTAATAGCACAAGGGTATGTAAAGGAATATTCAGATATATACAATCTATATAAACATAAAGAAAGTTTAATAGGATTGCAAGGGTTTGGAAAGCAGTCAGTAGAGAATTTACTTAATTCCATTGAAAAGAGTAGACACGCAAGATTAGATAAGTTTATTAGTGCTTTAAGCATACCTTTAGTCAGCGAGCAAATGAGTAGAAGTTTAGCAAAGTATTTCCACAATGATGTAGAAGAATTTAAGCACAATGTACTTACAGCCGATTTAACTAAGGTAACCGATTTTGGGGAAGCAAGAGCAAACGCAGTAAAGAAATATATTTAGGCAAACAGAGAAATGTTAGCAAGATTAATGTATCAGTTAAAGTTTGAAAAGCCAACATTAGAGCATAAGCAACGACAAGACAATAAAGAAAGTCAAGGGATTAAAGCTAAACAGAATATTAATATGAATATGTTAGAAGGAAAGACATTTGTAATTACAGGCAGTTTAAATCATTTTACAAATAGAGATGAGCTTAAAGAGAAATTAGAAGATTTGGGTGCAAAGGTATCTGGAAGTGTATCTTCAAAGACAACATACTTAGTCAATAATGATATAAACTCTAATTCAAGTAAAAATGTGAAAGCGAAAGAACTTGGTATAAAAATTATAACAGAAAACGAGTTACTAAGTTTACTTAGATAGCTAAAATTTCTTTATATTTTGCCCTAAATTTCCATTTTCCATATTTATTAGTATAAATTTACACAAAAAACAAAAAGAGCTAAATTTAAGCCAAAAAGCAGTAAATAATAAAGATATAAATTATGTAAACCATTTTACTGAATATAAATAAAGAATAAGAGAGAGAAAGAGTAAAATAGAATAAAGTGAAGATAAAGCCCCTAGGTTTCAGAACAAAATGACACTAAGCTAGTAAGTAAGTTATTTATTTAGTTTATTTAGTGTATATGTATTTGTGAGAGACATAGGGGAATTTTATTAAATCCAAATATAAAGGGTCTAAAGCTAGTGACTATAAACAAAGAATAAATAAATAAAAAAGAGTAATAGATGTTGACAACAATAGAAACAGCAGATTAAGGGAGATTTAAAGTTAAGTAGGGTTAAATGAGGGGGGGCATTAAAAACTTAAGGTATTGAAAACAGAAGAAATAAAAAGGTTGTGTTAATCTTTTTCTTAAACTTAATCAATCATAGATGAAAGGGAGTTAGGAGATAAAAATGAATAAGAAAAACGACTTAAACGATATAGGATTAAAAGTATTGGGATATGATGCTGAAATTGCTTTTTACTTTGTATTATTGTTTAATGGGAAACCTGTTGTAGTGCAGACAAAAGATTTCAAAAGATATAATTCTAGCGATGGAGTAATATACAAGTTTATAAATGTGAAGCCAGTATTTGAGACACTTCCTTCAAGATTAGATGCAGGTTATATTTATACGAAAGAAAGTGACGAAACGGATATGGCGTTACCAAACACCAAATATAAATACATAGCGTATTGTGATATAGAAGATAAGGACACAGAGAATTATCCAAACTATATATACTTCTTTAGGGTATTTGGTTATGGAATGACATCATCAGAAGCGACTTGGGATTGTGAAAACAACTTAGAGACAGTAAAGCAGTTAGTAAATTGTTAAAAAGAAAGCAAGAACAAGAAATAGAAAAAAATAGAAATAGAAAGAGAGTGTGTATAATTAAATATGTGTGAAACATACATAGAGATAAGAAGTTTAGAAGTTGGTTCAAAGAATGTAGATAAATTAGAATCAAATATACATAAATGGGTAGCACCAACTACTAATGAGGAAACACAAAATAGCTATAGATATGGTGAACGAGATTTAAGAAATGTTGTCCTAAATTCGGGAATAGGTACTATAGATACAGGAAAAGAAACAGACTTGGAGTGTAGAGGTAGTTTATTGAGCTTAGAAAGATTTTTTAGTTCAGCAAATAAAAATCAGCAGATAGAGAGTATAAGTGAAGATTTAGCTGATATGGATATTATTGCATTAAGAACAGAAACTGAAGGTGTTCCTAGATTAGGTATGTGGGTCAAGCTCATATCAAGAGATTTGCCAAATGCAGCTTTGGTGTATAGAGCAAGTGAATATAGTACCAGTTTATTTGTAACAAATGATGAAACACTAATTGGCAAGTATGTAGTTGTAGTATCAAACGAAGAAAACGAATACTTAGGTATGTTGGGTGTAGAAAGCGTAGAAGAATGTAAAACAACAGAAGTAGTAGATATGTTGCAAAGATTACTAGGGACAAGTGAAACAAATGTAGATAACTTATTAAGTTTATTGGAAAATTCAGAATATGCACCAGATTTACAGATATATCAATGGGAATATAGAAGCGAGTATGATTTTTGAAAAGAAAAAAGAAAAAAGAATGTATGTATTTATTTATGTAGAAAATCAGCTTTAATTTAATGAAAAAATAAAGAAACAAAACAGAGAAAATTTAATATTTAGCAATAGAGCAAAATATCCTTGTACACATAACAACACAGCTTATAAAGTAATAGTATGGAGTACAGGGATATTTTTATGTGTAAGGACATAGGTAGGTTATTATAAGAGAGAGAGAAATGTGGAAAGAAAGAAGAAAGAAAAAAGAGCCGTTAAACAAGGGTAGAAAGTAAGTAAGTAAGTAAGTAATCAAAACAGTTAGATATAAAAAAATTAGAAGAAGGAGGAGATAGAATAAATGGGAATTTTAAAATTTACAGGTTTAAAGGAACAGAAGTTGTATAGTGCATATGGTTTATCTGTGTATGGAAAAGTATCTACATATGAATGGGTAGTAATGAATAAGCCTAAAGAACCTTGCTACATAACACTTAGGATAGTAGATAATGCAAATAAACAAGTCTTATTAGATATGTACTTAGGTAATAATGCAATACTAGATACAACATTTAGGAACAATATAGATGATTTTTTATGGTGGGTTGCAGAAGAACACCCTATGAGTGCAGAGATAGAGGAAAAGGCATATAAATATCTTCTACAAAGCTATTCTTTATTTAAAAGTAGGATAGCTGAAAGAAAATTCAAGCAGAGACAACAGAGAGAATTAGATAGACAGCGTAAGGAAATAGAAAAAGCAAATAAAGAGAAGTTAGCAAGAATAGTCGATAGATGTAATAAACTAGGGTTAGAATATATTAGAAGTGGTGTAGATGAAGTTATAGTATATAGTTTATTGAGTGAACAAGCTAAAAGAATATTTAAAGATATAAAAGAATTTAGTTTATTAGGTAGAGAAGAAGCTAACAGAGCAAGAGAAAGGGTGTTAAAATACATAAATTCAGCTAAAGAAAATCCAGAAATGGTGGAATTAAGAATACTAGCAGAGGGGACATATAGTGAAGTATTAAGGGTATTAGAAAATATGACCAAGAAAAAGTTAAAAGAAGAATTAAATAAAGTAGTGAAAAAATACAAGTAGATAGATAAATAAATGTATAGAATACGAGATTATGGGACGGTGAGAATAATAGTGGCAAGATATAGAGTAGTGATAAATACACAAGGTTATAAAAGTGTAGCGTGTTCAAAGAAAACTTGGGAAAAGGGAACAATAAATGATTTTATGAGAGCTATTAATGGTTGGAGAACAACAGAAAGTAGTTTAAAGGAAGTAAAATGGAGATTAAGTTATTTTGCTGGGCGTACTTATACTACAGATGTATGGAACTCAACCTTAGGGTGTGTAGACTCAAAGTATGAAGCGTGGATAAAGAAAAGGTGTAATAAAATTAAATATTATGATATTCTGTGTGATATTGAAAGAGTTAGTTCAGTACAAGCACCGGGGATGGCACAAGGGTATGTAGATATAGATAAGGAAATAGAAAAATTAAAAGAAAATGGCGTAGTCAGAATACCATTAAAAAATTTCTATGATATACGCCAAAACTTATATAAGAGATTAAATGGGTGTTATATAGAAATCACAAGAATATAGAATAGAATAGGATAGAATTGAATTGAAAGGTTAAGTTTATAAGGGAAGTGATAATACATAATGATAAATACAAAAGATGGGGCTAAGTTGATATTCAATGCACAGACAAAAACTTTTATAGGAATTGAAAGGAAAGGCAGTAATACATATCAAGGACTACCTTTCAAATTGACAAGTGAGCAAAGAAAAGAATTACAAGGAGAGGATATTAAAGCAATTTTATTTGTAGGGAGTAATTCCACAGTAGAAACAGATGTACATATAGAGATTGTACGCATTTTAGAGCGTGAGTTCACTGGTGCTAGGTTGTATGAGCTAAAGTTTGGTAGAACTAAAAAAGATGTTAAGACTTTGGTGACAACACAGCAGTTGGATTCTATTCTAAGTGTAGTACCAATACAAGGTTACACTCTTAGAGCTGGGAAGAACGGATTAGAATTAGTAGGTAAGAAAGGATACACAGTAAAAGCTATTCCAAAGATTATGCTGAGGTAGTGATTGCAGACAAAGAAAATAAAATAAAACAAAACAAAAGAAAATAAAACGCAACTGTATAAAACTAAACAATAAATATAATAAATAAATATAAGAAGAAATAAACAAGAAAGACCTTTGCAGAATATGATATAGTGAGGGTCTTTTTTCTGTTATCGAACAAATTCACTCACACACAAATAGTATAGTTTATCAGATAGACTTTCTAACAAGAGTGATAAAAAATAAGTAGTTGGTGTTGTTTATTTTGACTTTTATTCTTATTCTAAATAGCTTACTGGACAAGCAGAGATTAAATATATACATACATACATTGGTTTAAAATTCTATTTACAATAAAAGAGGGGGACATACTTTACTTAAGGTGTAAAGAACTGAAAAATATAAAGCCAAAAATTCAACTGTTAATTTTATATATGAATGGTTGTTGTGTATTTAGGTCTTTTAGCTATTTATTTATTAGTACAGTTTAATAGTAAGGTAGAGGATAGAATCTAGTAGTATAAGATTAAAGAGAGATAGATATAAAATATATTACTGTACGATTTAGTTTAGGTAAGAAATAAGAAAGGAATGTAACTATTATTATGAGTTTCTATTTAGATTTTGATGAGCATATTGACCGTAGAAAAGACTGGGTAGTACCTCCTAAGATGTCTAAGGAACGACAGGAAACCCTAGTAGGTAAGAAAAAAGAACAATTAGAAAGGCGTGTAGGTACAGAGAAGAAATGTAAGTTTAACTGGGAAAGATTGTGTGATGATTATTTAGCAAAGGTAATTTTAGCACAATACGAGATGATAACTAAGTTAAAGACTCAATTTCCAAAACTAAGTGAAGCCGAATGTAAGGAATTTTTAAGTAAATTAGGGACAATAGATGTTGTTAATATAGAGGCAGTATATGTTAATTATACAGAAGCAGCAAAAGAGTTAGGAATATTAACACCACAGAATGAGAAATACTTAAATATGGAAAAGTTTGTGACAGACTTCTTACACAGTCCAGAAAATGTAGTGTTAAGTACAGGAAAAATAGTCCAAGTAAGTTTAGCAAAGGAATTTATATGAATGAATAAGAGAAAACTCAAAAATGCAAGAAATAAACAATAGTAAATAATTGCAATTCCATAGAGTTTATTTAGTTAATCCTTAGGCTAAAATATGAGTAAAGAAGTAAGCAAGTAAGTGAGGAAAATGGAGTATATTGAAGTTATACATACATACATACATACATACATACATAAAGCAACTAGGACAGAATAAAAGTAACTACTTTGAGGAGAGGAAGAAAAAATGGAAAAATTACAGGAAAGCAAAAGAAAGGTAGCCTTTAAATTACCTCAAATAGGTAGCTTGTGGTATGAGAATATATTTGTTTCCGAAACTCACCCTATACTGTATACTTGCATAGATAAGCAAAACAATCATTATATATGTTTATTTAGTGTGGAAAGTGCTAAATTAAGAAAGTGGTTAATATCACCTGTAGAGACACAAACTATAATAGATATGTTAGAAGATAAAATCACTATTAGAGAATGTTTAGCACAGAGAAAAAATAAAAATCCAAATAAATATACCGTAGTACAAGTTGGAAATAGATTAAACTGTCTAATAAATGAGCCAGTAGACTGGAACTATGAAACTAGCAAAGTATTGCCAACAAAAGGAGCATATATGGAAGCAGAAGAAGATGAGTTCAAAGAAGAAATAGAAGAATACCTAGAAATGCAACGAAAACAAAAATAGGAACAAAAAAAGGAAGTGAAAACTAGGTAATGATGAAGAAAACGGAGATAAAAACGGAACGACAATTTATAGATAGCCTGTTAAAAGATGTAGAATTTGATATAGGTATACGCAATACGCCTTTTAAATATACTGTATTAGATAGCACAAGTATACCACCTAAAGGGATAGGTATAGAAATAGCAAAAGGAGTAAGAGTAATCTATGTGATAAAGAAAGAAAAGGAAGAAATAATTGTAAAGAGAAGAACAAATAAATCAGATAGAGTCAAATTAGTCGCAATAGTGCAACAGATACCAGAGAAGCCATCAAGGATAATATTAAACACTAAGACAGAGTTTATTAGGGATTTAATCGACTACAATAAATTCAACTTAGGAGTAAAGGAAAAAACACCAGTAAAGAAACCGAGTAAAACTATTATAGAGAGTTTAGATGAGATAGTATTAGAGTGGAATAATACTTTAAAAACACAGTTGAAAAAAACATATGATGAAATAGATACTAGTCTCTTAAATATAAAAATAAATGAAAAATATTTGTATAAAATAGCAAAAGACAGATTGCTGTTAGGAACACAGAAACCCAATATAGAGAGTTTATTAGGGACAATAAGAGAAAATACTGTCATTAGAGCATTAATAAAAGGAATAACTAAGGAAGAATATATAAGAAGCACAATCAAAGACGATATGAGTACATTAACACTAGTAAAAGTGAGGGAGCAAATAGTGGAAAAAATGATATTAAAACATAGCATAGTACCCAAATGGAAAATTGAGTTAAGTAGTCTTTTAAGGAAAGAGCTATTAAAAGGTAAAGCAGAAGCAGTATGGGTACAGTTCAAAGTAGAAGAAAGAACAGGTGAAGAACGCATATACATTAAGGACTTGCTAAATAGATTAGTCTCAGGAGATTATATACTACCTTATGACTTTACAATACCTTCCAAAGGAGCAAGTTTATTAGTTTATTTAAGTAAAAATGGGAAGAATAGAGTGACTTGTAATCACATAGAAGCTATAACAACATTTGATGGAGAGCTAATATACCAAAGGAAAGAAAAGGAAAAATGAAAAGGAAAGAGTAAGTAAGTAAATACAAATACATACACAGATACAGATATAAATAAATAAATAAATGAAGTGCCTTAGTTAAATACGAGGCACTTTTTAATTTCTCTAAGTTTATACAGAAAGAGAGAGAAAGCAAGTAAGTAAGTAACCCTATAAATAAATATTTACTAATACAGATAAGGGGGGACATTTGGAGCTTAAGTATTAAAACAAGATAAAAAATAAATTTTATTAACTAATTATCTATATGTGGAGATGAGTTTATTTAGATGTTATCAGAACTAGAGAGTTTATGGGCAAATATAGAATTAAAAGAAATACTAATGTTTGTGGATAATATTGTAGTCCAAACCAGTCTACTCAGTATGTGGTTGTATAATATATATCTTAGATTAGTCAATATGGATATTATTGAAGCTCAACTTGATTATGCCAATGATAATGAGGAGGAGGAGGAAGAAGAAGAAGAAGTTGAGTGCAAAGAATTAGAAAAAGATGAAAAGAAAAATATAACGAAAAAAGGGAATATATTAAACACTAAAGTAATTAGCCAAAGATATTTATTGTTATTTTTAGTATTTGGGATAGCAGAAGTAGTAAAAATTATGTTAGCTATATCTAAGTGAAACAAAGACAACAAAGACAGTAGAGAGCTAAACCTATGTGTAAAGTTTATTAGTTTAGTAGTTTAGTAGATATTCAAAAAAAAATATTTATGGTGTTTTAATAAGAGGACATTCAAAAGTAATTAATGAGGGATACAGTTTAATTGTGAATAACAAAATAAAATATAGAGTGGTTATGTGTATAAGAAAGAAAGCAAGCAAGGAAGGAAGAAAGGAATGAATGAAGTAGTTATAAGTACAAACAAATACAACTCAAACAATATCTAAACTATATCTTCAAAAACTAACTTACATTGAGAAGTGGGAAAAAGTAGTAATAGTAATAGTAATAGTAACGGAAAGAAACAGGAACAGCAATAGCAATAGAAATAGAAATAGAAAAAGAAAGGTGGGAGTGAAGAACTATGGAATATAAAATTATTGGGACAACAGTACCAGCTGTAGAATTAAAGCTAAACAGAGGAGAGTCCGTATACTGTCAAAAAGGTGGAATGGCGTGGATGTCAGACACAATGCAAATGCAGACAAACACTCAAGGTGGATTGTTTAATGGTGTAGCAAGAATGATTTCAGGAGAGTCATTCTTTATGAACACATATACAGCACAGGAAGATAATGCAACAATAGCATTTGCCACAGCAGTACCAGGGAGTATAGTAGCATTAGATGTTGAGCAAGGTACATATTATGCACAGAAAGGTTCATTTTTAGCAGCAGAACAAGGAGTACAATTAGGGGCAACATTCACAAGAAGGATAGCAGCAGGTTTATTTGGAGGAGAGGGAATTATACTACAATCTTTAACAGGTAGAGGAACTTGTTTCTTAGAAATTGATGGGGATGCTGTAGTAAGACAATTAAAGCCAAACGAAAAGCTAATAGTTAATACAGGAAATGTATTAGCCTTCCAAGAAAGCGTAAAATACAATGTAGAGATGGTAAAGGGACTAGGAAATATGTTATTTGGAGGAGAGGGCTTATTTATTACAACTTTAACAGGTCCGGGCAAAGTAATTATTCAGACAATGAACCTAAGTGAATTTAGACAAGCTGTAGCAGGTGCATCATCAGCATCATCAAGCAGAGGAAATGGTAGGAATAATGGTGGTTTGAGAATAAATATAGATTAAAAGTGACTAAATAAAAAAAGAAAAGGAATTGAATGGAGAATAAGACAAAGGAAAAAATAACAACAGTAACAACATCAGCAAACACAGCACAAGATAAAAGGGATATTCAATATTATGATTATTATTATTACTTGAATAACAAGTTTTTAAAGCGAAAGCAAGCCAGTTTATTAAGAAGGATAGCACAGTTAGAAGCTGAGGGATATATATTTACGAAAGAGTTAAAACAGAAAGCAAAAATAGATATAGACAAATTAGCAGATAGAGGCAGTTTGGTGTCCTATTATGAGTGGATACTAATGTATAAAACAAAAGCAAGACTTATAAAGAGTGCTGTTTATAAAGTAACAGAAGAAGGATATACACTAAGTTTAGCTGAATACAAAGCAAGAATAAAGTGTGAAAGGAATTTAAGAAAACTAGGTCAAAGTATACCCAAAAATGTAAGCAAAACAAAAGAGGAAGAAGTAAAAAGAATTGCTTGGATGAACTATAAGACATCAAAGGAATATAAGGAAAATCAAGAGAATTTAGAGATAAGTGTGTTTATAGAGAAATTACCACAACATTCAAAGGAACTTCAAGCAGACTTACTAAAATGGATAGAATTACATACACGAAAAGACTTATTAAGTTTATTTAGTAACACAGAATTAAGGGACATTCTATTTAAAACAACTAAAACTAAAGGAAACCAACAAGAAAAAGAGAGAATAATACGGAAATATTTTGGTTTAGATAAGATAAAGGAAATAGAAGAAAAGAAAGAGAAAGAGGTATCACAGATACTAGCAAAAGCAGGTATGGAGGATAAAAACAGTTTATTTAGAGGGAAAAATAAGAAAACGCTAACACCTAAAGAAGCATTAAATAAACTAGGTGTAAGTAATAGGTGGAAGTACAAAGGATATGAGTATTTCTATAATAGTTAAATTAAAATACAGTAAAGTAAAGTAAAGTAAAAATAAGCAGTAAGTGTTTTAAGGGAAAAGATAAAAAAAGGGGTTGAAAGACTGAATGAAGAAAGGAACAATAGGAAAGAAAAAAAGAGAAGTAAGAATACTAAGTTTAATAGCACTAACCTTTATTATGGCTATGCCAGTATTTGGTGCTACAGCAACGGAAGTAAATTATAATTCTGATGGGACAAGACAAAAGATATATGCAAAAATTAATATTAGAGGGAAGTCTAGGAACAATCCAAACAGAAATAGACCAGTACAAACAGTAGGAACATTTGTAGACCGTAGGGTTGCATTAGCCACAATATTAAGTGAAATGACTAAGAATAATGAGAATAAGCCTGTGTTAGATAAGGCTGTACAGGTAACTTATGTAAATGGAACAAGTAAGAGTGGTAGAGTTTATCGAGAGATTATAGAAAAAGATAACTCAAAAAAGGTATTAAAGAATACTCTAACAATAACAGACTTTGATGATGATGATAATGATGATGATGCAGTAGATGGTGGAGATACACAGCAATTATACGCAATCAACACATATGCAAATAATGAAGTATATAGCAAAGCAAGAACATCTGAGTTAGAGAAAGATAGTATAGATATTAGGTACAAAGCACCTGTAGAGTATACAGAAGCAGTAGAAAAGAATTTACCTGATAAATCATATGGAAGTGGTGAAAAGAAAGACACACTATTTGATATGGTAACAAAAGACACTAAATTCAAGACAGTATATGATGACAAAGCTGGTTATAGTATAGTTACGGAACCTAGTGATATAGCTTCCTTATTAAAGTCTGTAGGGGCAGATAAGTACACAGATAAATATGAGTATAATTTAGATACTAATATGGTATTTTATTTGAGGAATAATTCAGATAATAACCCTGAATTTGCAAGGTTAATTGAGTTGAGCATTAAGGAGCAGAATAAAGAAGCTCCAAGAAAAATAACATTGGAGTATGTTTGGGAATATAAAGGAAAGTTAGAAAGCAACTTAAATAGTGTAGGTATGTCAGAAGCAAATACATATCCAAAGATAGATGATATATTTACTGTATATGACCCAAATGTAACTACAACAATGAAATTAGTATCAAATTACACAGGAGTAACAATTCCAAAGACATATAGGGAAGATAGCCTAGAAAAATTAGAAAAAGAGAGCAAAAAATAACAATAAGGAAATAAGTTAAAGAAAGAGAGAAATAAGAAATGTATAGATGTAGGATAAACACAGAGGAATATCAGTTAGATAAGACAGTTACAGAATTGAGAGATATTATCAAGCAGAAATATATGCAGGCTTTAGATGGTTGGTATGAAAACGATAAAAGTGAAAGGGACTTAAAATGGACTTTAGAGTATTTAAGTGACACTACATTAAGAGATACAGCATATATGGAATATGGTAAATGGAGAAAAAGAAGGAGTAGGACAATAACATATAGGGTAGAAGAAATAAATAGTGAGGTAACGACACCAGTTAGATTTTATGGGATTAATAAACAGATAGACACAGAGAAGGTACTTAATGTATTAGCCGAATGTGGAAGTATAGTTATTCCGTTGGATAGTTTATATGACACAAGTAGTGAAGAATATACAAGGGTGCAGGGGTGCTACTTAGAAATCGTAAAAGACTAATTAGTGGTTTATGCCAAAAATGATAAGAGAGAAAAAAAATATATATACACACACACACACAACTAACAAAATGCTTTACAAATATTGACAATTAGAGGGAAAAAGCAGTATAATAGCATATGTAAGCCCCCTTGTATAGGAGTCTGTGTTAAGGCAGGCTCCTTTTTTGTTAGATAGTTTGTTATTATTGTTGACATTAAGAGAAGGATAGATAGATAGCTAGCTAAATGTTTATTTATTCAGATTAAGTTATTTCAAGTTCACTAGAAAAAACAAAACAAAACAAAAACAAAACAAAAACAAAATAAAGGATAAAATAAAATAGAATGAGAAAGAGAGTAAAGATATATAGGCAGTCTGGGTATTGTTATAGGATAGGTGGGTCAAAAGAATTAGTAAACAAAGAATACTTGGTATCTAGGTTATTGGAATATACTACACTACATAAGGACACCTACATTAGCTATAAATTAAGTAAAATATATGGAACGGATGCGTGTAAATATAAAGAGTATATCCAAAAAGAAAATAAATTCATATCTCTTGTAGAAATGTATGGAGGGAAAGAACAAGATTTAATCAGTTTATTAGCCCCAAAGACACCACAAGAAAGAATAGATTTAATCTGTGGAATGTATGCAAACACGAACATAAAAATACCAAAATTAAGAACATACTTACACACCCTTATGCAGTTAGACACCTTAACTCTAGCAGAAAGAGACTTGTCAAGTATAGGAATAATGTTCAATCAAATAACAAATAAAGCACAAATAGCACCTATATTAGTGGATAATCCTCTATGTTTGAACTCTACGGACAGGGTAACTTTGCAGTATAAAGAGTTGGGAATGGGAATGGGAATGGGAAGTGGAATAGGTATTGGAATTGGAAAACCAATGTTCAAAATAAATTATAAAGGTTTTTACAAAGAGCTAAAGACTATACAAAAAACACTTGACATAACAAAAGAAGATAGTAACACAATCAGTTTATTGGAAAGTCAGCTAGAAAGATATAAAAAAGTGTTTTCTATATAAAAACTAATTAAAACTTTACTAAAAATAAATATGTAGAGTTAAATATGCAAAATAAAATATGCAAAGAAATTAGATAGTGTTATAGTAGTAAAAACAGTATATAGTGAAAAGTAGTTTCTGAGTATGCTATACTATACCATACAGTTAAGAGGCAGTTGAAAAAAATAAATATGTCTAAAAGTATAAGAGTGCAACTCTATGACTAAATTAGAATTAAAGATATTGGGTGTATTGGGTATTGGTTTATCTGATATGCCCTATTTTTTCACATTTTAGAAATTTGAAAAGGTAAATAGGGACGACTAAAGATTGATAGTATTTATATTTCGTATATTAAGTACAGTATATAGGGTTTTGTTTATCTGATTAGCTGTACTAACTAATAAAAAAGTAAAAATTCTTATATGTTTAATTACTGACTATGAATAAATGGTAGGGGACATTGTTTACTTAAGTAATGGAAAGTAATAATAAAAACTATTTTATAATAGTAAATTGATTAACTAGGTTACAACTTAGTTAAAAAGAGAAATAGAAACTCAAGGGAGCTTAGGTATTATATCCGTAAAGGGTATAAATGTATGGACAATTTGTTGGAATTATAGTCCAGTAAGTTTAGACAAAAAGAAAATTAGACTAAAATTAGACTAGAATAAAAAAGTGAAAGGATTGGAGAAGGAAAAAAATATATATATGGGTACGAAGAAACAAGAAGTAAGGAATTTAATGCGGGAAGATTGTTGTTATATTTCAAAACGGGGAGACCGACCAATAGAAGAATATAATTATTATGTAAATGCTTGTTGGGAATACAATAATATACCACCAATGAATAAAGCGAAAAAGAAAGAATACTTATCCCGTTTATTAGGTAGTTGTGGTGAGGGATGTACAATAAACTCACCATTTCAATGCGATTATGGTTTCAATATACATCTAGGAAATAATGTATTTATAAACTATGGTTGTACTATGTTAAGTAGTTCACCAATATACTTAGGAGATAATGTTAAGGTAGCACCAAATGTGGTTTTTGCTTGTGCAGGACATTCAATACACCCGAAAGAAAGGTCAGGAGGAAAGGACATACAGACATCAGGTTCTATCAAAGTTAAAGAAAATGTATGGATAGGTGCAAATGTAACAATATTAGCAAATGTAACGATAGGTAAAAATAGTGTAATAGGAGCAGGAAGTGTAGTAACAAAAGATATTCCAGCAAATGTAGTAGCTGTGGGTAGCCCTTGTAGGGTAGTCAGAAAAATAGAGGAGAGGGACAAAATTGAACATTTACGAGGAATTAGAAAAGAAAAAATATGATTTTTTAAACAAAGATGATTTAAGCAGTAAAATAATCTTAATGACATTAGGTGGAAGTAGAGCCTATGGAACAAATATAGACGGTTCAGATATAGATGTACGAGGTATTGCGTTAAATACATCAAGAGAAATATTACTAGGAGAAGATTTTGGTCAAGTTGTAGACGAAAATACAGATACAGTAATTTATTCAATCCAGAAGTATATGGGATTATTAGTAAAGAGTAATCCGAGTGTATTAGAATTATTGGGTACAAAAAACTATATTTATTTAAGTGAAACAGGACAGCTACTGGTTGCAAATAAAACAGCCTTTTTAAGTAAACAATGTGCAGTTACATATGGTGGGTTTATTAGGCAGATTATGAATAGAGTTTATAAGAATAGCAATGAAAACACCAAATTAGGGAAAGAAATGATGCACATAGTAAGGTTGTATTATACAGTATTTGATATTTTGGAGAAAGGACAATTAAACATTTATCGTCCAGAGAATAAAGAGTTATTAGCAATCAGGAAAGGTAAGTATATAGACCCAAATACAGGAAGACCAACTGTAGAGTATACAGAGATGGTAAACCAATTAGAAAAGAGACTACAATATGCAAAGGAAAACACGAGTTTGCCAGAACTTCCAAATAAGAAATACATTGAACAACTTAGGTATGAAATTAATAAATCAGTAGTAGTTGGGGATTTAGCAAGAGAGATTAATTTTAAGCAAATATGCCAAAAAGTAACGGAAGAAAGATTAAACTAGGGTAAATTGGCACAACCAATAATTTATTCGTCTAGTTAAGTTTAAACCTTATTATAAATAAATAGGTTGTAAACTAGAAAGAAAGTGTAGTATAATACAATAAGACAAAGGATGGTGAATAGGTATGGATTCAAATAAAAAACCATTGATACTATATCACGGTTCAAAGAATGGAATTATAGGAAAAATACGCTATGATAAAGGACGAGATGTCTGTGATTTTGGTAAGGGGTTTTACCTAGGAACACATAAAGAACAACCTATAGGTTTAATAGCTCCGAGTAGAAATAAGACACCTGTTTTATATAAAGTAGAATTAGATATAAATGGTTTAAAGGTAGTAAACTTAAAAGACGATTTAATTTGGGCTTTATTTGTATGTTATAATAGAAAAAGAGTGGATTTAAGTAAATACCCACAGCTAAAAAATCTTGTAGTAAAGTTTGAAACAATCTTAAATAAATCTGATGTTATAATAGGGACAATAGCAGATGACCAAATGTCAATGGTATTAGAAGATTTTTTTAACGGTTCAAGAACAGATATAGGTATGCTAGAGTGCTTAAAGTATGTAAATTTGGGAAAACAAGTAGTATTAAAAACACAAAGGGCTTGTGATAGGATAAAAGTAATATCAGAACAAAAATTAACTATTGAGATGAGAAGAAAAGCAACAATGCAACACACACAGCATATGTTAAATGTAAAAGATTTTGTAGAGCAAAGTCAATATAAAGATAATGCAACAATGCGTGGACATCGTTTTGTTTGGTTGTTGGAAAACTGGGGTGAAAACTATGAGAAATGAAATTAGTTATGCTTGGTGTAAGATGTCAGCTAGTTTATTTGTGGAAGCTAATAATAGAAAATATGATTCTATTAAATTTGCCGAAAAGTTAATGTTAAGTGAATATGGCGATTATTTGTATAGTGATAGAGCGATTGAGATGTGGCTAGGACATATGTATGTAATGGAAACTCTAATCTATGAAACAGGTGAACCACCTAAAGGAGAACTATATCCAACGGAGTTTATGGAGTGGGCAGGGTATTTGTATCGTTATTGGAGTCAGTTATATCCAAAGCTAGGTGGAAATGCAATATATATAAAAGCTCCACTAACAATTTTAGCAGAAGGTTATTTAGGTTGGCATTGTATGGATTTTGGTGCTGTAGTAGAAGAATTAATGGAGTAATTGAATAAATAATAAATATAGATAAAGTAATAACACTATCACTATCACTATCAATATAAGGACTGTCTAAACCCAAATAAAACAAATAAAGGGGGGAGATAGTCCTTTATTTTAATTAAATCAATCAATCAATTAAAGAATTGTGATGAAGATAAACAATAAAAAAGTTGGGGGACATATAACACTTAAGTATTAGATAGCAAGCAAAAGTAATTAGTATTTTTATTATGGTTGTTATTTGTTATTCTAAGTAAATAAGTAAGAAAGATTAAAACTAATTAAATTAATAAGAGGGAGTGTTATGTGTCAATGGCAACAAGAATGGTTTATGGTGTAGAGAGCAAGCGTACAGGAAATGGTTGGGTTGATTTTGTGTTTTGTTTTCGAACTAAAGAAGATGCGAGAAAGTGGTATTCAGAAAGGACAGGTTCTGAATTTAGAGTAAAGCAAATAGTAACAAAGACACAAGCTATAAAGATAGCAGGAAAGAAACTAGTAGACGAAGCTATGTGTTTATCTTGGTATTAATGTATTAAAGTAGAATGTGGAGAGTGAGAAAATAGTATGTATCATATTAGTAAAAGTAATAGTTTATCAGAAACAAAACAGATAGAAATACTACGAAAAAGATACCCTATAGGGACAAGAATAAAGTTAGTACATATGGATGACATTCAAGCCCCACCAACTGGAACATTAGGAACAGTAAGGTATGTTGATGATATTGGAACAATCCATATTAAATGGGATAATGGTTCTTCATTAGGTTTAGTAATAGGAGAGGACAGATTTGTTGTAATACAAAAACCAGCTAATGTATAAGTAAACAAGTAAGTTAGTAAGTAAGTAAGTAAGGTAGACTAGGCTAGATTAGATTAAGGATGAATAAAATGTAATAGGCACAGGAATAATCACAAGTATAGAGTATGTAGTATATTTATTTATCAAGGAAAGTTAAATACAGATAATTAGCAGTTGTTTGTAGACAAAAAAGAAGCATTGTGGTATACTTTCACAAAAGGGGAAATAAAATAAAACAAGACAAAACAAAACAAAACAAAGTAGAATAGTGTGGACATAGATGATGTTTAATTTAGGATGTAATAATTAAATGGGAATAAAGAAGTATATTAAAAAAACAAGTTGTATAACTGTAGATGAATTATCAAGTAAAACAGGAATAGAAAAAACTAAATTACAGGAATTTATAGATTTTCCAGAGAGTATGTGCCAAGCAGATGGAACTACTTTATATAAGTTAAGTTTAGCATTAGGTTGTAGTATAGAAAATCTGCTAGAAGAAAGTTTATTGGTAGTAACAACAAAAAGTGAGTCTACTATTGTAGGATTTAAAAAAAGAGAGATAGAGCGAAAGAAGTCTTATTTTAAGAACTTAGGAAAAATAAATGTTAGGTGGAGAGTTATAGATGACAAGTGCTATCTAGTATTTGCATACAAAGGGGAAATCGTAGTATTGCCTCTTAGCATATATATAGAAAAAGGAGCGAGCAAGAGATTAAAATACATTAGTGAACTTGTAGTCAGAAGCTACTTGGAAGAAAGAAAATTTACGGATAAATTTGGATTGTGGAAATAGTAAGGACAAGGGATAGGTATGTATGTATGAAAAATAGAGATACAAACGAAATATTTATGCTGATGCACAAAGACATAGAAGTAATACCAGTTTGTATAGATACTGTAACTGGGTGTATAACTATGGTTGGAAAGCCCTTAAATGAAAAGCATTTACCGTTAGGTGGAGATAAAACAGAAGAAAGACTAAAGAAATGGTGGGAAAAGAGAGCTACACCTATAACTCAGCAGAAAATACAGATGATATTGAATAATGCAGGCGTACCTACAACGCAGAGCTTATTGGTTCAAAATTCGGGACTTAGTTTAACCGACCATTATTGGATACAGTCTTGCAACGAAGAAAGTCGTAAAAATTGGAAAGATGTAAGTTTATTTGAAAATGACTTTAATGCAGAGCAAAAAGCACCTAATGTACTCATAAGAAATGTAAAAGATACTAAATATTCGCCAGATTCTTCCTTACAGGGAGAATTAGAAAAATGGTGGATTATAGACAAGCAAGGAAATAGGTGTCTGGTAAAGGGTAATCTAAAGCATACAAATATTCAATGTGCGAATGAATTTATAGCAACACTATTGCATAAAAAACAAAATAAATTTCCATATGTAACCTACGAAGTGTATTGTTCCGAAACAGACGGAAATAATAATGAAAACACACAAAAGTGTATCTGTAAAGACTTTGCGACAAAAGAACTAGAGTTTATACCAGCACACGAAGTATTAAGCTCAAAGAAAAAGCCTAATAATATTTCTGAATATGAGCATTTTATAGATATATGTGTAAAAAAAGGGTTGAATGGAGCAGAAGTAAGAAGTTTTTTAGAGTACCAAATTTTAACAGACTTTATTCTCACAAATGTAGACAGGCATTACAATAATTTTGGTGTCTTGAGAAATAGTGATAAACTAGAGTTTGAAAAGATGGCTCCGATATTTGATAATGGAAATAGTTTATTTTGTAATAACCCTAAATATCCTATAAATAATCCTTCCTTGACTAAAATAGAAACAAATAGCTTTGCAAAGACTGAAAGGGATTTGTTAAAGTATGTAACTAATTTCAGCCTAGTAGAGATAGAAAAACTACCAACAGAAGAAGAAATAAAAGATATACTGAAAAGGTCGGGAATAGAAACTGAACAAATTAAAAACATATTAATAGGATATGAAAGAAAAATAGAGATGCTTAGAGAAATGCAAAGCACAAATAAAGTTTTCGAATATAGATAGTAAGTAGTAAATGAATATAGAAAAAAGAAATGAGAAACTGCTCGACAAGGGCAGTTTTTTTGTATTTTACATAGAAATGAAGTAGGTTGTTGTTGTTGTTGTTGTTGTTGTTTATATGTGAAAAATAAAAAGAGTAAGTATTTAGATATAAAATGATATAAACTATAGTTGTAAATGCTATAGAGTTTAGTTTATCCTGTCTTATTTTTACTTTAGTTGCTAAAATAAAGGACATTTAAGTTAGATTGTACAGAAAATAAAAAAGTATAGTATAGAATATAGATTTAAAGGCTACCTGTAAAAGTGAAAGAGAAAATCACAAACAGGTAGTCTTTTTTATATGCAAAAAAATAATTCAACTAAGTTAAATCGAATTTAACCCAAGAAAACGAAAAGCAGAAAAATGTGTTGAGGACATTGTTTCTATATACTATGTGGATTTTTTTCAGAAAAGAAACACCAAGGAAAGAAAGGAAAAATAAATTTAGTATTAAAGGAGACACAAGAAAAGAAATGCCAAGATTAACCGTATTTGAACTTTTTAGTGGTATAGGGGCACAAGCTAAAGGAATAAAGAACACAGGATTATTTGATTGTGAGGTATTAGGAACAGCCGATATAGAGAAAGAGGCTATGGTATCTTATGCTTCTATACATAATGGATTAGATTTATCTAAGGAAGTAAGTTTAACAGATGCAGAAATGCGAGAGAAATTACTGGAGAGGAACATAGGAATTACAGAAAGAGGTACGAATCCAATATCAGGTTTAAAAGGAAAAAGATTAAAAAGATATTACCTTGCTATGGAGAAATCCAAAAATGTAGGTGATGTATCTAAGCTAGTAAGTTTACCTGAAGTTGATATGTTGACATATTCTTTTCCTTGTACCAATTTTTCTGTGGCAGGAAGACAGTAAGGGTCAGTATGGACTTGTAAGGACTGTAAATACACATATAACCCACTAAGTATATCTGTAGATAAAAGATATATTTGTCCTAACTGTGGAGGAAATAATATAAAATCAACTCAATCAGGACTATTATATGAAGTAGAGCGTTTATTAGTAAAGGCAAAGGAAGAAGACAAACTTCCTAAATACTTGCTATTAGAAAATGTTAAGAACTTAGTATCTAAGAAGTTTATAAAGGAATTTGAAGGGTGGTTAGAACGACTAGATACTTTAGGCTATAATACATATTATAAGGTGCTAAATGCAAAAAATTGTGGGGTACCACAAAACAGAGAAAGAGTGTTTGCAGTCAGTATATTAAAAGAACTAGACAAAGGAAAATTTACATTTCCAGAACCATTTGATTTAGAAATAAAATTAAAGGATTTGTTGGAGGACGAGGTAGACAACAAGTATTATGTATCAGATGAGAAAGTACAAAGGTTTATTCAGAACAATCCAAAATTAGATTTGACTAAAGAAGTATTAGGTACTTGTCATAAGAAAAATGATTTAGGTTGTTCAACAAGAAATAGAGTATATAACAGAGATAAACTAAGTCCAACATTAATGTCAACAATGTATAAAGACCCCACAAAAGTAATGGAAACCAATTCTATAAATAACTCATCAAAAGCATCTAATACAGTAGGGGTAGAACAATTAGGAAATATTGTAGGTACAGGGAATTGGGATAATCCACAACGAGGAAGAATATATTCATCTGTAGGTTGTAGCCCAGCATTAAATAGCTGTAGTGGTGGAGGACACGAACCAAAAATATTGTGTGGGATAGACAAGTCTAATGTAGACGCAAAAGTAAGAGAAATATCAAATTGTCTAGTAGCAAACGAACATACTGGATTAGGAAACAGACAATCAGAGGGAACAGCAGTATTAGAGTGTATAGGAAATCTAAATCCATCTGGACAAGGAATGAATGGAAATGTATTTTCAGAGGAAGGACTAGCACCTACATTAACAACAAATAAAGGCGAAGGAAATAAGATAATACAAGAGCTAAAGCTAGAGCAAGAAAAAGAAACAGAAACCGTAAGCCACGAATTAACAGAAATATCAAAAAGAGCCTGTTTAAGAATAAGAAAGCTAACACCAAAGGAATGTTGGAGATTAATGGGATTTGAGGATAGTGACATAGAAAAGGCTCAAGAAAATGGGGTATCAGATAGCAAATTATATATGCAAGCAGGAAACTCCATAGTAACAAACTGTATAGAGTTAATAATGGAGCATTTATACAAAGCACAATATGACCCAGAGTTTATTTGTACAGATGAGAAAATACTCAATGCAACGAAGATAAAAACAAGAACAACAAAAATAAAAACAATGCAAGGACAAGAGCAAGTAGTAGAAGATGGTTTACAGGTAGCAAGAAGAAAGACATCAGATAAAAATTTTACACAAACAGCCTCATAAGCTCATTAAATATAAATATAAAGAAAAATACAACTACAATTACAGCCAACAGAAGTAGTAACAAACAAAATATATTTCAAATAGTTCTAAAGATAAAAACTGAGAGAAACAATTATGCAAAGAGAATAAGAAAAGAGTATGATAAAGGAAAAGTAAAAGAGCGTAGATGTAATCTTATAGAATACGCATATAGGACAGATGGTTTATGTGGAACATTAACAACGGTGTATAGTAAGGATAATTTAGTTGGAATATGGGAAATAAAAAAAGTAGAAGTAATAGACTATATTATACCCTAGGAAATCTACGAAAAGCACCCTTTATTTTTATTTTAAGCCCTACGGACATAGTATCTGTGGGGCTTTTATTATACCCAATTTCCAAAAATAGATAATTAAAATTAATAGAGAGAGAGGGGGACATACACAACTTAAGTAGTGTAAATAAAAATTAAAGAAGAAGAAGAAATATAAGTAAATTTTTAATAAATATGTTGTTTATTTGTTATGTTGTTTTGCTTTGGGATAGATATACATACATACATACATACAACAAGAGAAATAAGAAAAAAAGTTAAGCAATAAAATTGGGAAAGAAAGAAAAAAAGAGAGAGAGAGGAAAAAATAATATGTTTGATTTTAGAGGAACTATAGATGGAAATACAATAATCCAGACAAGGGCTGGATTTAAGCGAGCAAATGAATGTACAAATAACGAATTTGTACTTAAACCTAAAGGCTATAAGCCGATTAAAGTTTCTGAAGCTACTGCGAAAGAATGGGTAGAAGTTAAAACAGAACTAGGAAGTGTAGTATGTTCAGGAGATTGTTTATTTGCTACAGAGGAAGGGTTAGTACCAGCAAAAGAACTAAAAGGAAGAAAGATTAAGTACGCCTTAAATAATTCTCGTAGTTATCCTGTGTTGACACAGAAAGAGTTACATAATTTGCAAGAAATTTTTACCACAGAATTTTGGGAGAAGGTTGGGGAAGAATATGCTTTAACAGGTGAAATGAATACATATGTACAGTATGTTCAAAATTTACCTAAGAAATTATTATATTACTTTATGCAAGGAATGAATAAAGTAGAAACAAAGAACTTAAGTGAATTACAGAAGGCACTAGGTTGGACAATAATGTTAAAGCAATTAGAATCAACCGAGTTTAAAAAGTTTGGACTAGATTATAAAACTACCTATGTAAATGTAATTGTAACAGATGTAAGAGTTATTGAGCATACAGCTAATGGTCTAATATTTGAAAGTGGGGAATAAATATATTGGTTGAACGAATAATACGAAGTGCAGACTTAGATTTAGAACATTTTTGTTTAGACAAGTATACACTAACGCAAAACACTTTAACAATAAGAAGAAAAGATAATGTTTATATAACAATAGAGTTTAAAGGGACTTTATATGAACCCTATGATAGTAAGATAACAGGAGTCTACAAGAATACAGATGGTGGAGGTAGTGGTAACAAAGTATGTTGATTAAAAACCCAACTTTATTTAAAAGACTAATGATGAAACTTAAACTTAATTTAGGTAGAACAAAAGCACAGAATTATAAAATTATATCTAAAAAAGGAATTTATAAAGTAGTATTGGTAACAGCAACTGATAAAGGTAAAGGTAAAGATACAAATATAAATACATCCTTCGAAGATGCAGGAAATCTAACCAAACTATCAGAAGAAAGTGGGATAGCAGAGGCAGACTTAGTAAGTTATGTAGAGAATAAAGCATTAGGTTGTATAGAATATCGAAAAGAAGTAAGTTTAACAGAGGAATCAGGATATGGAAATGAAAATGAAAAAGAAAGAGCATCTCAGAAGTCTATATCAAATAAGACTATAAGGACAAAGAGGGCAACGAAAAGTGAGTATTTAACTCAGTTTTTAGCACAAGGAAGCGAAAAAATTATTCCCTATGCAACATTTTTTACTCGAAATTCAGCCGAGAGGTTTAAGGAGTTTATAAGCACATCTATGGAAAGGGGAATGTCGATTGCAAATGCAAATATGTAAGAAACCAAACCCACGAGTGTATTATACAGGTTTAGCTGTATTAATTACATTTATAATTTTATTAGTTACTTGTTTAATTAAGGGAGTTCCAGTAAAGAATACACTTTTATATAGTGATAGTAATTTACAGTATGTACAATTCACAACAGAATTATGGGATATATTACATAATAAAGGTAGTATATTTTATAGCTGGCACAATGGTTTAGGTAGTAATTGGTTACCTACATTTGCATATTACACAAGCAGTCCAACCCTATTAAGTTTGTTGTTAGTTCCAAGGGATAAAGTTGCATTATTAATGACATTTTTAATTTGGATTAAACTTTCTTTTGCAAGTGGGACAATGACTTTTTATTTACATAGGAAGCATAACAGTATTAGTGCCTTAATATTTGGGTTATTGTATGGTTTATCTGGTTTCTGTTTAGGTTTCTATTGGAATATAATGTGGTTAGATATAGTAATGTTATTTCCGTTATTGGTTATTTCAATAGAAAAACTGGTAACACAAGGGATAAAACGATGGTACATACTTTTCTTAGCAGTAATGGTATGGAGTAATTTTTATATGGGATTTATCCTATGTTTATTTGTACCTATATTTTTTGTTGTGGAGTTGTATGGTAATAGAATACCATTAAGATTAGCAAAGCATAGAATATGTGCGTTTATTCTGAGTTCTTTATTAGCTGTAGGAATAAGTGGTATATTACTTGTACCTAGTGCATTAGCTTTAAAAGAAACAGTAGCATCACAAAGTCCTTTTGGTGGAATATCTATATATACTAGAGCCACACAAGTAGTAAATTCTATGCTCTTTCCAAGTCAGGTAACTGTACTAGATGGTCCCCCAAATCTTTATACAGGTATGTTAATTACTCTTTTATGTTTATTTGGATTGGCTATTAAGAAGAAAGACAGAAAATCTGTGTGTTATATGATATTAATGGGAATTATGTTATTAGCGTGTTATTTTAGCCCTTTAGACTTTTTAATACACGGTTTAAAATATCCAAATTGTTTACCTTCACGATTCTCATATATGCTTGCCTTTGTATCTATTGTACTAGCAAGAGAAATGTATTTAACACCTGTTTCTAAGTGGTGTAGAAAATGGATGGGTTTAATGGTGGGTGTACTTATATTATATAGTTTTGCTTCGGAATACATAATATCTACTGTATTAAACTTACCTCGAATGACAAATAATACAATCTTCTGTATAGATATATTCGCTGTGCTAGTATATGCAGTATTATTATTTTATAAGGACAATAGTAAAAAAATAAGAGTAGGTTTACTTGGTTTGGTGTGCATTGAGCTTGTATGTTCTGTATATACCCATTTCCCACATAAGTTACAAAAGCAATTTAAAGAATATGCAACCGATTATACAAGAGGGGCATATAGAGTAAGTTATATGAATAGTCAAAGCAACTATAGACCAAATCAAGGCTCTATAGATGGAACAAAAAGTATATCCAACTTTTCATCTTTTGCACCATATAATGTATTAAGAGGTTTATGGGGGTTAGGTTATACATCTGGGACAAGTATGGTACAAACAAGAAATCCAATCCCTATAGGAGATGATTTATTAGGTGTAAGGTTTTATTTTGACTTAGAAAACTGTTCAACACAGCAAGCAATAATTAATAGAGTATTTAGAAATGCTGAAAATATAGTAGGAGATAGTCAAGAAAGTGTAGCAAATGGAGTTTATGTTAATCGAAATACATTAAGTTTAGGATATGTAGCTTCGAATAGGCTTAGGGATTGGAAAACTAATAATTACAATACCTTTAGTGTATATAATGATTTAAGTAGTAAGCTAGTAAATGAACAGGTATATAGAAATATACAGGTATTAAAGCCAAAAAAAGGAATTAATGTAAAGTTGTCAGGAAAGCCTATAGATACTACAGGTTTATATAGTTTAACTGTACCAAATCCAACTAAGATAAACAGAGAACCTTTTATTGAGTATGAATGTAAAGTGCCACAAACAGGGAATATAGCAATATTAGTAAGAGGCAGAGGGAGTACCTTATATGTAAATACAGGAGAAAAGGTTTATAAATCTTATGTATCGGATGGTGGCTATTGTTATATTTCAGATTTAGAGCCTAATACTAAGCTACAAATAAGATTAAGTTTAGGAAAAACATCTGTAGAAATGGGAAACCCAAAGTACATACGAAAAGGCACAGTAAGGGTGCAAGTAGCTGGATTAGATAAAAGCGTTTATCAAGAAATAATAGAAAAACTAAGTCAATCACAGCTAGAACATATATTAATGTCAGAGATACAGCTAGATGGAGATATTAATGTCAGAGAAGACGGTATTCTAATGACATCTATACCAGATAATGGTTGGTGGGTATATGTAGATGGGGTACGAAAGAAACCTGTAACTGTAATGAATGGTATGATAGGAGTACCAATTACAACGGGAAAACATATCGTACACCTAGAGTATCATACACCAGGGCTAATGTTAGGATTAATAATAAGTTTAAGTAGCATAAGTTTACTAGGTATTTTATATGCAAGCGAGAAATTAGACCCAAAGAAAAAAGAAAAGAAAGGAACAGAAAGAATAGATGCAAAAAATAAGCACAAAAGATAGGCTAGAGATATTAAGCACAATGTTAGATGCTTTTGAAACAAAGGAAGTAAAAGAATATTTTAAAGATATGGTTGGGACAATTCCAGATTATATATTTACAATTCCAGCCAGTACAACAGGTAAATATCATAATAGACAGCAATGTAGTGTATGTGGTCAGTTATATCATGTATATATGTTTAGTAGTATTTTAAATCATATAATGAACCTAGAGAGGTATAGAAAGAAATACTCTGACTATGATAGAGATATATTAAGGTGTGTTCCATTATTTCACGATGCGTTTAAGTGTGGAAAGGTAGAAGAAGTAGAGAAGACGAATAAGTTATATACAGTACACGAACATCCTTTAATAGCAGGAGCGTGGGTACGAAAGACAAATGTAAAGCACGAAATACCACAGGAATATAAAGAAGTATTAGCTAGATTATGTGAAAGGCACTCAGGACAATGGAATAAGTCAAATTATAGTGAAGTAGTGTTACCAAAGCCAGTTACTGAAATGGAGCATTTAGTACATTTATGTGATTATTTAAGTTCTCGAATGGATTTAACTTACGATTTGCCATCAAATTTAAAAAAGGTATTGGAAATCAAGAAGATAAATACAGTAGACGATTGTAGTAAGCAAACAATGAAGGAAACGGCATCGACAACAACAAATGATAGCAGTACGCAGAGTCAAAGTATACCAAATGCAGAAGAAATAGTAAAAAAGGCACGATATTGTACTCATAATTCAGATATAATCCCAGAAGAAGGGAGCTATGGTTTTCATTTAAAAGTATCAAGAACTGTAGCAAACACAGGGAAAGTGTCACAAAAGCAAGCGAAGTATATAGAAGAATTATATAAGTATATCTTGGCAAATTAGGAAAAAAACACATTAGCTTAATAAAATAATTAACTAAAACAAAATAAGTTTAAAAGGCTTCATCTTTATAAAAAATAGGGTGAGGTCTTTTTTTATAAGTTTATAAGGTTGATTACACAAACAGAGGTAAGGACATATGTAGCATACAATATGTAACCAGCAAAAAAAACAGCACAACAGGTAAATAAATAGGAAGTGTAATAAATGGATATGTATATAAGTAAAGAAAGCAAGGTAGCAAAAGTAATAAAAGATGGAGGAAAAGAGCGTTTAAATGCAATAACAAGGCTAAGTAATATAGATGGAATTTTAGCAGTTGATTTTGAATTAGCAGGCTGTATGTACAGATTACATAGAGAAATAAATTCCAGAGAATACATTGAAGTTATATATGAAATCAATAAATACTTACGAGAGTATATGAAGATGGTATATGAAGGATTAGCAGAGGAACTTAAAAATGGGATATAAACATAAGTATAAGGTTAAAATAAGTTTAAATTTAAAGTCAGGTATAGTAGTCGTTGTAGCTAGTATATGTACTATATTAGGTTCATTAGGTTTAACAGGCTGTAGTTACAATACCCATACAAAAAAGCAAGATATAAACAGTATGCTAAGGGAAATATACAGTCCAACGAATGTAGCTGAGTTTGAGAAAGCAAAGAAGCATTATACAAACAAATTAATAACAGAGCAAATAGCTGAAAGGCTGTTTCAATTAAGAAACAAAGAATTGAATGAAGTAGATAAAAGCAGAGTAATAACCATACTTGAAAACAAGGAGTCAAAAGCAGAGGAAAATAGTTATAACAATAAAATAGCCAAAGTAAAGGTAAGGGTATCTAGCGAAATAGGGGATAGCACACTAACATTTCTGTTTTTCTATAATTCAGAGGGTAAAATATACGATTATCAAGCAAAAGAAGAATAGGAAACACAAATAGATTAATAGAAACAAAAGTAATAATAATAACAACAACGATTTAAAGATGAGGTGATGTATATTTGTGGGACAGATAATATTAAAGATACTCAAAGAGAAAGTATTAAAGAAATTAAAAGAAAGTTCCTACATAAAATGGATAATATCAATAGTAGCGATATTGTTGGTAGTAGTTTTAGTAGTACAGACTTTTCTAACCACTTGGGTTTATTTAGGTGCTGTATCAGCATTAAGTACCTTTTTATTGGATAAAAAAGAGGTTGATGAAAAGAAATCCACCTGTGCGTGGGCAATACGAAAAGTAGGAGTACAAGGAGAAATTACAGATAGTTATAGTACAGGTGTAGACACTTCAGTTTCCTATGCAAATGTAGGAGAGTATGACCCAACAGCCACAAATATAGACAAAATGAATGATGTAACAATATTATCACGCTTGATAATATCAGAAGCAGCAGCATCAAAACTAGACCAATTACTTGTTGGTGCTGTGTTATACAATCGTTCTAAAGCAAATTATAAATCTTGGGGAAATACTTTAGCTTCCTGTGTAAAAGCAAAAGGACAATATTCTTCATTTCCAGGACCTTTTTACTCAAAAACACCTACAGAGGAAGCTATTTTAAGTGCAAAACAAATACTAACAGGTGAGTTTTCATTACCATCTTCTGTAGTATTTCAAGCACAGTTTACACAGGGTACAGGTGTATTTATGCAAAATGGTGTACATTATTATTGTTATAGTACATTAGGGTCTAAGACAAAAGATGTATTTGGAAAGCCAGCAAAAACACCTGAACAGCTAAAGGAATTAGCTAAAGAATTAAAAGGAAAGAAATATTCTACAACTACAGCGACAGCAACAAACTTAAACACAGATAATACCACCAATGAAAATACAAATACATCTATCTCTACATCATCAACTAATAATGGGTATCAAGGTACAGCAGGAAAAGATAGTGGTTTATTTAGTAATCTTCTAACAGATGCAGAAAAGCATAAAAACGAGTATTGGTATTCATTGGTAAACGATGTAGGAAAGCCACCAAATGAAGTAGATATGTCAGCAAAGCAATATAGTGGCTCTAAAGCCTATCAGTATAATAAACAAGGAAATGCTTTATATGCACAGGCAAAAAGCAAGAAAGGTTCAGTATCTACATATTCAACAGATAAATACAATGGAAGTAATACTATAGGTGGAGCAGGTTGTGGTATATGTAGTTTAGCTATGACATTGACATCGTTAAGTGGGAAGGTAGTAAACCCAGCCGAAATAATAGTGGCAGGAAATACATATGGTGACAGACACGCAGGAAAGAGTTCAAGTAATATATTTAGTGGAGTAATCACAGGTACAGGGATAGTAAACCTAGCTACAGATGCAGGTTTTAAAGCAGAAAGAATAGGTAGTTTTGAGCAGAGTAAAATTGATGCAGCTTTAAATCAAGGAGCATATATAATTTATGCGACAGTAAACAGTTCTTGGGGTTGGGGAAGTGGAAATCACTATATAACAATAACCGACAAGGACAATGAAGGAAAGTATCACATAATAGACTCAGCGAATATATGGAAAAATGGAGCGAACGAACCATTTAGTGTAGGAACAACATTTGAGAAAATAAAAGCATCTGATACAGGACAAGGTGTTGAAATTATATACCCAAGGACAGATTTATTAGGCGAAGCAAACACAACAGTAGCTCCAACAGGGCAAAAAATACAGACAGGTGTAAAGTACATAATGTATCACACAGGAAACCCTAATTGTGAAATGCACAATGGAGTATATTGTAGTTGTGGTTTAGATGCTGCGTATGATAGCACTAAAGAATACGAATTATTTGAAGAAGTAACTGGCTCTGTTTCAATAACAGCAAGTGACACAGGAAGTTCTGATACAACAGGTGGAAAGGTAGGGACATCTAAATACACAGAAACAGCAGGACAATTTCAGGGTGTATGGGGTGGAAAGACAACAAAGCAAATATTATCTGAGACAGCAGTACACGGTGGGAAGAATTTAGATGTAAGTTTCATAGAAAAGTACGCAGGAACAGCAAATGCTTACTTTAAATCAGGTTATAAAAAAGACTTAGACCCTACATATGGAGTACCATACTTCGCACAAGGTGGGTATACCGAAAGTTGGACGAATAACATATCATTAACAGGAGGTAGTGGAAATACTCTATACACATCAGGCTGTGCAGTTTATATGTGGGCGAGTATTACGAGTAAATTAACAGGGAAGCTGGTCAATCCACCAGAAATGTTAGGGCTAATGTATCATTACGGAGTATTAAATAGCAATGGTGAATACAAGGCAGACACCTATGGAATAAATGATTTAATGGGTTTAATAGGATACAAAGTAAACGCATACACTAAGAGTAATGTAACTGATAGTGCTTGGAAAAGTGCAGATGAAGCATTAGCACAAGGAATACCACAAGGATTTAGGACAAGTACCCCTAGTTCACACTATTTTGTAATTACAGCAAAGACAAATGACGGAAAGTACAAGGTTTATCAAGGTGTAGGTATTATAAATGATTCAAAGACATATACTCGAGAAGCACTACAGGGACTAATGTATTCAGATAGGACATCATTCTTTGTTGTAACAAGAAAATAAAAATGCTAAAAAGTGTAGTGAAATAGTTATTAGTTATTAAATGTATTAATAAATGGGAAGTGATAGCAGAACAATGAAGATAAAAAAGACGATTACAAGGTTTATGCAGACAAAGAGAGGGAAAATAATAATGGGTGGAGTTATTATAGCAATAGGTATGGCTGTAGGTTTATTACTAGCTTCTTCTTATATCAATGGAAATAATGGTACAGGAGTAGGAAAAGGGGTTGACAATCAAAAGTCAGCCTCTACTCAGCAAACAAATGGCAATCATAGTATTAGTAGTACAGAGGAATCCGAAGACGGAGAAAATGGAAACAGCTTAGATAAAGTCAATAGTGAAAGTAAAGAAGCAAATATAGATACAGACAACGAGAAATATGCAGTAGAAGTATCAGATGAAAATGGAGAGGACGCAGAAAAAGGAGAGCAAGAAGGAAAAGCACTAGAGAGTAACGGTAATAATTCAGAAGAAACGGAAAACACAGAGTCAAGTGTAACGGTTGATACAGAGGAAAGTAAGGCTTCAAGAATAGGAATAGCAATAGAACAAACCTTGTTTGAGGGTAATGATATGACAAGTAGTTTATCTGGTTCTATTTTAAAGCAGTTGCAAAATGAAGTACAAGAAATGACAAGATTAAGTAATTCAACTATTAATATAACCTCAGCAGTTGAAAAAGAAGAAAAGGCTTTTATTTCCGATAGAACAGATGCACCACAAGGAACACCACCTGATGTAGAATACGAGTATGATATAAACGGGAATGTCATAGGAAGTCTATCAAATCAAGGCAAAAAAGAGGAAGAAGCAGAAAAAGAAACCGAAAACAACAATAACAACAACAATACTGGAGACAGTAAAGAAATATTTTACGACAATGGAGTAGCTTATGTAAATGTAAGAGATGTTGATATAGACAGAAACAATAAGATATATGTTTCATATAGAGGTTACGGGTATTACATAGACGCAAGCCAATATTCAAAGACACCTAGCAAGTTACAGAATAAACAAGCGTATGATTTAGTTTATATAGGAACAGTAAGGACAAAAAACGGGTACAAAATCTCCTATCAAAATAAAGTAGATAACTCTATTGTAGCTATAAATTTAATTAAGGGTGTCGGAGATTATAAACAATATACTATAGATGGGATGGATTAAAGAAATGGGAGTTAAAAAATCACTTATATATACCGTACTATTACTGTTAGTTGGTGGGATATTAGGAGTATCGGTATATTTTATAGGTAGTAGTGTTTTAGAAAAGTATAAAGCACAGCACCAGCAGATAGATGTACAGGCTTTAGTAAATAAACTAGCAATATTAGAGCAAGGAATAGTACAAGGAAATATAGATAACAATTATGTTAGTTTATTGGATAATACAATTAAGACATCAATTCAAAATGAAATAAATTTAAAAAACGAGGACACTTTTGTGCCTGTAGAGGATTTAATAAACAAGGCAGAGGAGTCACAAAAGGAGAGCATATTAGCTAGTATAGTAGCAAAAGGACAATATACAAACCCAACGGGCACAGATTTTTATAATCCAACTGATGACTTAGCCACCGAATATGATAACGGGGAATATGATAAGTATAAAAATATGAACTTAGACCCTAGAATAGAAACAGTAAACAGTACAAGGGGAGTTTATTTACATAGTTTAACTACTGATATACAGAAAGGTAATGTTACATTGTCTATATATGGAACAGAGCAGAACCTAGACTTAATGCAGTATAGAGATAGTAAATATAATGTAGCCAATACAGGAATAACATATAATGTACAAAACTATGCTTTATATGATGATAATACATTAGAGGTAACCTATACAGTTACAAATGCAGAAAGTGAAACAAGAGAGCTTGATTATGTATATAAAGTATCAGAAAACGGCACGATTATATCAAGAGAATTGATAAATACATAAGGAAGAATAAAGGATAAGAAATAAAGTAAAATAAAAGAAAAGGAGAAAGAAGAAACAAAAACAAAATAAATTAAAACAAAACAAATCAATAAAATATTATTCCAAAAGTCCAGTTTATCTGGGCTTTTTTAGTTACTTCAAAACTTTAGAATTAAGCTAAAGTTCCTTTAATTTAAGCTGTCAGTAAAAATATCAGAAAAGGACATATCCAGAATAATATATGTAACAAAAAGGGGGGACATTTATAACTTAAGGAGTGTAGAAACCCCAAGAAAATTAGAGTTTTATACACATTTATTTAATTTATTAATTGTGTTATGTGGTTTAATTCAATAATTTGTTATGTAATGAGGTTTAAGGTTTTTTGACATTTACAGTTAGTTCTTCTATAGAGGAAAAAGAGAGCTATTAGAGAAAGAAAAGGAAATTAAGCAAAATTGTTAGAGGAAAGGATTGAATCTATTATTAATATAAGGTGTTGTTTTGAATGTAGTGAGAGATTTTTAGGATGTCACTCAAAATGCAATAAATATATAGCAGAAAAGGAGAATAACGAAAAGGTTCAAGCAGAAAGACATAAACAGGCAGAGGTAAACTATAGCATATATCAGATAAAACAGCAGAACATAATAAGGTCTGTAAAGAAACTTAGACAGTTATAATTGATAGGCTAGTTAGCTAGTTAGCTAGTTTATAGGTTTGTAAGGACATTGGAAACGAATGTGAATACATATAATACACAATTAAATTAAGTTATGTTATATAGAGAACCCCACCCAAAAAAAGTCAAATATATAAAATAAATAGGGAGATGAAAAGCCAATGGAGAGAAGCAAGAAAGAAAAGAATACAAAAAAGCAGAAAGTAAATGTTTATGAGCTAGTAACACAGGCTATAATTAAGCAATTAAAGCAAGGAATTATCCCTTGGGAAAGACCTTGGGTAGGAATAGAAAGCTGTTCAAATTATGTATCAGGACATAGATATTCTTTACTAAATCAAATGTTACTACCTTATTCAGGAGAATATGCTACATATCAGCAATGGCAAAGTGTAGGAGGACAAGTAAGGAGAGGGTGTAAAGGTAGCACAATAGTATTTTGGTCTATGTGGTTACGCAAAATAGATAAACAAACAGGGAAACCAGCAACAGCAAACACACCAGAGGATGATATAGCAACTCAACCTATCCCTATCTTAAAATACCATACAGTATTTCATATATCACAGGTAGATGGAGTAGAGAGTAAACTTAAAGAAATTGAATTACCTAATGTGGTTAAGGATGACAGAAAAGCAGAAAGAATTATAGGTAATTATATAAACCGAGAGGGTATAGTTGTAACAAGAGAATTTCAAATGAAATCAGCCTATAGTTTAAATTCTGACAAGGTAATTTTACCACTAAAGGAGCAGTTTAAGAGCACCGAAGAATATTATTCAACTGTATTCCACGAATTAGTACATAGTACAGGTCACAAAACTAGATTAAACCGAGAATATGGGTATAAGTTTGGCGATAAGAAATACAGTAGAGAGGAATTGGTAGCTGAGATAGGGAGTGCTATGTTATGTAAGGAATGTGGTATGTTTAATAAAACAAAGAAAAATTCAGCTGCATATATTAAATCTTGGTTAAGTAGGTTAGAGGAAGATACAAACTTAGTTGTAGCCGCTGGAGGACAAGCACAAAAAGCTGTAGAGTTTATCTTGGGACAATAATATTAAGAAATAATAAACAAAAACAACAAAAACAACAAAAGAAACAAAAAAGTTAAGAAGGTAAATTCAAAACACTATATATTTAGTGTCGTTTTTACCTCAAATTTTATATTTTCTACAACCATAGTATAAATAATTGGTTTAAATAAAATCTTTAAAATTAAGCCAAAAAATGATAAAATACACGATTTTAGAAATAAGTGAACTCAAAGAGTTTAATTAAAAAAAGAAAAAAAGACAAATAAAAATATAAAGAAGAAAAAGAAAGAGAGATATAAAAGTCAAGAGATGTTAGAGAGATACAGATACAGATATTTAGTTTATATAGATGAAGAAACAGATATGAGGGGTTTAAAAGAACTCTTAAAAAGTAGATGCGTAGAAGATAAGGACATAGAGTTTATAGTATATAAAGGGACAGTAACTAAAGGAAAGGAGCTAGAAATCCAAAGAGAGTTTCCAGATAGTTTATTTAGGGAGATAACTAAAGGTATCAGTATATTTGATAGTATAGGAACAGCCGAAGTAGGAGCAAAAGCAGAAACAATGGAAAATTCTAATTCTAATACTAGAAAGGTAATGTTTATAAGTAGAGTAGGAGAACTAAACTTAGAAGCTAAGGATAATGGAATTTCAGTAATAGAAATCAAATAAAAGTAAAAAAATAAAAGTAAGAGTAAGAGAAAGAAATATAAATAATAAATAATAAATAAGGAAGTGGATAAAGAATATAGATGATATTAAAGATGTACAAAAATGAAGAAGAATTGAAGAAAGCAAGAGAAATTTTAAAAAAGAGAAAAGCAACAGCATTAATGGAAGTATTTGAAATGTGCAGGAGTTTATGGGTAGGTGGTGAGTCCAGTTTATATGGAATATATGTAGATATTGCTACTGGTGATATATTCGGAAGTAATCTTGTAATAGCACTAGATACATGTAGTTCAATACCTAATCTTGTAGGTTTCTGTGTGAGTAGTAAACAAGAATTAGGTATGCCAAAATTTAATATTTCAACAAAAAACCTTATGGAGTATGGAAAGAAACAGAGATACCCTATATGGTTTATAAGTGAATTAGTGAAAGCGTACTCAGAAAGAAGAATGTCAGAAAGTTTAGTGGAGTCTAATTTATACCCACTACGAAAATTAGTTGATATGGTAGTAGAAGAACATAGGGAGCAGTTATATGCTTGTGCAATTAAGGTATACAATAAGTTGCTGATAAGTAGTAAGTAAGTAAATAAAGGATTAAAAGAAAAGAAAAGAAAGAAGAAAGGTCACATAGATACATATTATGAAAGGTTTATATTTAGTTATAGGAGAGTCAGGTTCAGGTAAAGATACATTAGTAGATACCTACTGTAAAGAAACAGGGAGTACAAAGCTACTGTCCCTGACAGATAGAGAAAAACGCAGTCCAGATGAGAATACGCATACATTTGTAACTAAAGAGGAGTTTGACAGTATACACCCAGACGAATTAGTTGCATATACAAAGTTTAATGGTCATCAGTATGGAGCGACAGTAGAACAGGTAAATAATTCAGATTTTTACATTATAGATGTAAAGGGATTAAAGGATATAGAAGAAGCAGTTGAACTAGGGAGAATAAAAAGACCAGTTTATGTAGTACATATCGTAGCAACGCCTTGGTTAAGGTTTACCAGAATGTATAAGAGAGATGGGCTAAGAAAAGCCATTTCAAGAATAAAGCACGACAAGAGAGCTTTTGAGGGGTTGGAAAAACATACAAAATTCCAAAGAAAGGACTTATACTCATCAAAAGATTTTGATACAAATTATGCGACATTTAAAGAATTAATTTCTGAGTTAGAAAAGTAATTAATAATTAAATGAATAAGCAAATAAATAAGTCGAAAGATAGTTTATTAGTTAATTTATTTTGTAAAGCAATTAATAATTATAACTTTTTATAAGTTTTCAGTAACGGACAGGTATAAAACAGAGGGAGTAGTTATGAGAGGATTTTCAGCAGTAGGTAGACGAGCTAAGATAGAAAGATTAATAAGTCAAGTGTCGGAACAGCAAAAAGACTTAAAGGAAAGGCTAGAGCAATTAAATAAAGGACTAAAACAAGAAAAAACAAAGGAAGTAAACAAAGAAAGCAAACAAACAAGAAAGGGGTGAGTGAAAGTTGAATAAAGATTCATCAGCAGTAGGAGTAGAGGTTAAGAAACTATACAGAGGGGTAACACTTGAAAGTAGGAGAGTTGTAAAAGGTAGTTTATTTAGAGACCAAATAACAGGTACATATCGAATAGCAACAAAAAGAGCCTCATATATAGTGTTACCGAATGAAATAGATGAAAGCTTAGGTTTATATGATAGGTATAATGGTCTTGCATTTGAGAATGATATTATAGAGTTTAAGGATGCAAAAGAAACAGAGGATGCTAGAGGGCATAGCTGTAGTAAAGCATATCAAAACAGAGCAGTATTAGGGCTAAAGAATGGGAAACCATACATTAAAGATATACTAGATAGAGAGAGTGAGTCATTGTGTTATATACAAGTGGGATTTAGTAGTGTAGCAAACCTACTAAGTGTAAGTAAAATTGTAGGAAATACACATAAAGATAAATTTAGGTAAATATCACTCAAATCCATTTATTTAATATAGTGTAGTTTATACAGAATATGATAAAAGAAAAGAAGTCCCTCTTATTTATGTAGAGAAAATAAAGTCTAGTTTTCTTAGGGAAATTTAATAGAAAAACTATAAAATAAGGGGGACATTCAACACTTAAGGTATGTAATTTAATTTAAACATTTTTTGTTAGCCAGTCAAACCCAATTAAACAAATAGATAAACCGAAAGAAAGTAAGTAACTATTTAATTAAGTAGAATAAAGTAAACTAGAAAGACAACAGAGTAGAAAAGGAAGAAAGAAAGAAAGAGAGGCTTTAAATGGCGACAAAAAGAAATAGAAATACTAGAAGAAGAAAGTGTAGTAGTAGTAGTAGTAAGAGTATTAGTCTTTTAATGTTAGTATTAGTAATGGTACTCACGGTGCTTGTATCAACGATTACTACAGTAAGTGCAGGAACATTAGTAAAGGGAATAAATTCATATTCAAATGCTAGTGTAGAGCAATTAAGGAAGGTAACAAAAGGAACAAGACTATCAGGCTATGAGCAAACAATTTTAGATGCCGAGAAGAAATATGATGTAAATGCTTTGTTTATATGTGCTGTAGCAAAAGTAGAAACAGGTATGGGAAACGCAGGTACAGGAAAGAGTAAAAACAACGCATTTGGACTAACAAATGGCTCTGGGTATGCAAGGTATGACAATATAGGTGTAAGTGTACAAGAGTTCGCAAGAATAATTAACACAAAATATTTTAAGAATGGTAAGTACACAGCCTATCAGATTGGGAATATGTATTGTCCAAGCAATCCAAGTAGTTGGGCAAGTAAAGTAGATAGTGCCTTAACAGAATTATATAAAAAGTGTTTAAATTAAATTAATAGAACTGAAAGAATGAATATAGTCACGAAATCCCAACAGTTAAAGCTAAAGGGACAGTTCACAGGGCTAACTAGAAAGAAGAAGAAGAAAAAAGATTATGCGAAAACAAGAAGAAGAAAAAGAAAACCAGTCTATGATGCTAACAGTAGTGTGGAATGAATACAATAACACTAGAAAGAGAAAAGGAGAAATAGACCGTAGAATTGCTGTTTTAGGTTATCCAAACACATTAGAAGAAGCCTATAGTTTAATGGATAAGTATTTAAAGAAAATACAGTTTAAAAGTTACATTGGAAGACAATGGGTAAGAGACAATACATTAATCTATGACTTTGGAAGTCACGAAAAATACTTTAAATTGCATAACCTAAATGAAGAAACAAAAAGAAAGTTATCTAAATCAAGCTAAAAAAGAACTAGCTAAACCCAATAAGGTTTTAAACAAAAACAATAAGGAAATATAAAACGCAAATTAAAATAAATAAAGCAGTATAAATTCCTTATTATAAGATGATAAAGCCTTGTTGGGTTTCTTTTTATTTTTAGCAGTTTATTAGTCGAAGTCACTCAGAGAAACCAAAGGGGGGCATTAAAAAGAGTAAATATGAGTAGGTAAAACTCAAATAAAATCAAAAAAGAAGACACACAAGAACGAAGTAAAGTAGAAGGAGGGAGGGAAAGAAGAAACGAACAAACAGACAGACAAATAAATAAAATAGGGGGAGTTGTTTAAGATGAAAAGACACAATAATGTAACCGTATATAAATATCGTGCAGAAAAGCGTGATAGCAAAAATAAGAAAATAGTACATTATTTGCTATACAAAGGCGAGACACTTATATCAAAAACAGGGAAAGAATTAAAAGAAGAAATAGCTACAAATAAAACGGTAGTATTAGGCTTAAAGCTCACTAGAGATAATAGACTTATAAGGACAAGTGTAGAGAATAGTGTAAAAGCCTATCTGCAAAAAACATCAAGTGATAAAGATGTTGGCAGTGGTGGTTTAGAAATAGACGGATTGTTATATACAGAAGTTAAGGGAGAAGTTGTATGTTCCTGTGTGGATAAGAGTTTAAAGAAAGTAAATATACTAGATTTTACGACAGCAATAAATCATAAGGGTTTTGAAAATTCGAGTGTAGAAACTGTAGATTTGCCTGAAGGTTTGAAGTATATATCTTTTGAAGCCTTTAAGAATTGTAAGAATTTAATACACATAAATGTACCAAAAAATGTACTTTTAATCGACAATTTTGCTTTTGAAGGTTGTACAAAGATGGTATCTACTAAGGTATATGGTAGGACAAGGCTAGGAAATAGTTTATATGTTGGTTGTACAAACTTAAAGAGTGCCCTTTTAGATAACTTTATTGGAGAATTAGGAATTAATACATTTAAGGGATGTGAAAACCTTGAAGTTGTAAGATTATCAGAGAATGTTTCCTATATAAACGATGGAGCTTTTTCATATTGCAATAAGCTACAAACAATAATATTACCAAAATTAACAGAAATCAGTCCTAGAGCGTTTATAGGCACACCAACTAAATTTAAAATAGTGAAACAAGTTTAAGTACACCTAGAGTTAGAAAAAGAAGCAGAATAATAATAAGAACAAATAAAATAAAAAGAGAGAGGTAAATATGATACCAGCAAAAGAACTGTATGAAAAGAGCTTACAAAACAAGACAAGCCAACACAACCTAGATAATAATAAACGAATAGACACGGCACTAACTTATATAGAAAAAGAATTACAAATATATGCAGAGAAAGGGATTTCAACAGTTAATATAGAGATAGATATATTAGGAATAGGTAATGCTATAAAGGAAATCTTAGAGGACAACGGGTATATGGTAAGTTTATCAGGTTCAACAATAGATGGTATGAGAAAAGCTATACTTACAATAAGATTTAAGGGTTAATTGAGTAATTGAGTGAGTAAGTAAATTATAAGTTAAATGAACAGATACATAAAAGACGGAATAAAAATACTACTAATGAGCTTACCATATTGCATTGTAGGTGTTACAGGGATGTTAGGAGAGCTTGTAGATTGGTCTATGGTAAACTCTTTAGGGACGATTATAGTAGTAGCCTTTGGTTTATTTAGTAGTATATCTATATTGTTCACTATAATTCAAAAACAGATTTCAGGAAATGCAACAATATTAATATCCAGCAATTATAGTGAAGCAAATACCATAAACAATCAAGGGAAAATAGTGACTACAGCAATATTACTAAGCTTTTTAGTAGATATAGTAGAAGTATTAATACTTGTATTTTTCCACAAGAATATAGCCAGTTTATTTGCTAAAGACACTCAAGTAGTAGATTTGTTAAGCAAACTTTTGTTATTACGAGGGATAAACCTACCTGCACAAACAATAAATTATGTGTTTGATGGATATATGAGTGCAACTAGAAAGAATAAATTAGCAATAATTTTAAGCATCATTTATTATGCTTCATTAATACTTAGTGACCTATACATAATAAATTTAGATTATAGTGCAGAATATGTATTTATTGCAACAATAGTAACAACATATCTATATTGTATCTACACATATATTTGCTTGATGTTCACTAAGTTTAGTCTAGGTTCTTTTAGCTATTACCACGCAAAAGAATTGATTCGAAGAACATTAGACACTTTGACAGACAAGATAGCACAAAGGGTAACATATTTTGTGCAGACATTAATAGTATCTAGGGTAAGTAGTACGAAAGGGTATGCAATCTATGTTGTTGCATTGACATTAGTAGATTTATATAACGAGCTACAGGCAGGCTTATACACAGCTTGGGCAGTATATATAAGTGAATGGTTATCAGGATTAAAGGAATGGGAAAATAGCATCTACGACAGAGCAAAAGATATGATTGCACAAATAAGATATTACAATGTAATAGCGATAATATTTCAATACTTAATATATATAAGCACAGCTTATTTACTCTGGTGGGTATTTGGGCAAGCAGTAGAGTGGAAAGATTGCAAAATTTATATAATAATGCTTTTGCTACAGAATTTCCCTAGTACAATAACGATGACATATTACGAAACACTTATATCAAAAGGAATAACAAAACCAATAAGATATTCTGCTTGGATTGGTGGGGTGTTTATAAGAATACCAATACAGTTTATCGTAGGATATATATTACACTTGCCTTTATATTTAATACCTATAGCAAATATTGTTGATTATACGGTTAGAAGTGTTTATTTACATAGAAAGTTACTTACAGCGTTAGAAAAAGTTTGATGGAGGAGAAAAAGTTATAAAAAAATAACGAATGAACAGATACATAAAAGACGGAATAAAAATACTACTAATGAGCTTACCATATTGTATCACAGGGTTAAGTCTAGTATTAGGTGAAATGATAAACAAAACAGTTATAAACACAATGGGAATTACCATAATAGCTGCTTTTGGGATTTATACAAGTTTGACAACCGTATGGAGTTTAGTACAGATTTTAGTAGGTTCAAATGCAGGTGTATTAATAGCAAACATAAAGGATAAAGACACAAAAGAAAGAAATGAAGTAGGTGATATAGTAACGACATCTATTGTATGCAATCTAGCAATAAGTTTATTAGTGGCACTATTTCTTTTAATTTTCCATAATACTATAGCGAAAGTATTTACACAGGACATAGAAGTACAAAATCTACTAGGAAGTTTATTATTAATAAGATGTTTTAAGTTACCTGCAGATAGTATATGCGATGTGTTGAATAATTTTTTAAATGCAACAAGAAGAAACAAACACCTGTTAATCTTGTATTTAACATATTGTGTGTTATTGATAATCGGAAATGTAGTAGCACTTAAACTACATTGTGGAGGAAAAGGTGTCTTAATAGTCACAACAATAGCTGTATGGATATACATAATATTAAATTATGTTAGTTTAGTAAAGTATGCAGGTTTAAGGTTAGGTAAATTTAGGAAAGAAATAGCAATCGAATTGAAACGCAGAGTAGCAGACACGGTAACAGACCAAATAATACAGCAAACAACCTACTTAGCACAAACAAAAATAGCTTCAAGTATATTGAATACACAGATGTATGCTATGTTTGTAGTTGCTGAAACAATAGTTTTAATCTATGAAAAAGTACATACAGGAGTATGCGAGGGTTGGTGTGTATATGTATGTGAATGGTTATCAGGAGCAAAAGAACAAATAAATTCAATATATAACAGTAAAGAGAAAAGTTTAAATAGACAATTAAAGTGGTATGCAGTTATAGCTAGTACATTTCAATCTTTGTTGTTTATAGTGACAATATATGGAATATGGTATTTATTTGGACGAGCATTTAATTGGAATGAAATCTGGATTATAATAGTAGCTTTTTTCTTACAGAACATACCAGGGACATTCTTTAGAGTATATTATAACACACTAAAAGCCAAAGGAGTTACAAAACCGTTGAGGTATTCCTCTCTAATAGGTGGTTTATTGGTTAGAGTGCCGTTAGATATACTCTGTGTATATGTATTGGGGTTAAGTGCAACATTAATACCTTTAATAAATATTATTGATTACATTATCAGGAGTTTATATGTAAGAAGAAAGACAATAGAGATACTTACGGAATGAAAAGTATGATGGTGTTATGAGATAAGAAGATAAGATAGTTAGTTAGACAAATAGGTAGGTATGTGTTTAGTAAAGAAAACTAAAAACAATAAATATTAGAATAAAGAAAGAAAAACTAAATGAGGTAGTGGGGGACATTTAAGACTTAAGGGTTAGAGCAACAGAAAAAAATTGAATTGTTCTTGTTTTATTTTTTATATTTAGAAAGGCAGATTAATAAATGATTAATGATTACAACATTTTATACTCTCAAATGAGGAGACTAAAAAGGGAATTAAAAGAAGATGGATATGACTTCAGGGCATTTATTAGCTCTAGTGTAGAATATCCAGTAGCAATATTAGTTAATGAAAATGAAAGTGAAAATGGAAATGGAAATGAGATATTAGAAATAAGTAAGCTCTATTACAACAAAAAATGGAAGCTAGTATATAGCTGTCTTAGTGGAGTAATGGGACACTTAGGTAATAAAGTGACAGGTAAAGGTTTATATAGCTTTACGACATTACACGAAATCACAGTACCACACCTAATTAAAACTGTACAAGAAGGTAAAAAGGCAGTATCAATAAATCCATATGCAAGACTACATACAGGAATTGAAGAATACTTCCATTACCACGGAATTAAATTCAAGGAAGTGGACTAATCAAGAAATGTATTCAAATGCAGTAGTAAGAAGTTTATTAGTAATTCTAGCACTACAGTTGAGTGGATATGGGTTTATAGGCTGTTGGATATTGATGGACATTGGAATGATAATAAGTGTCCTAAGTATTCCTTGGATAAGTTTAATAGTTTTAGGCTTATGGTTAAGTAAGAAACTTGTATTGTAAGTAATAGGATGAATAGAAAGATAGAAAACAAACAAAGAAAACAAACGAAGAAAAGTAAAAAAATAAGAAGAAGATAGGAGTAGAAATAGTAATAATAATGAAGAAAGCAATTAAAGTAGGTTTAAGTTTAGTAACAGCAGTAACAGCAGGATATGTAGGTTATAAGACAGTTAAATTCTTTAAAGAAGTAGCAGATGAGTTACATACAGGCACAGGGGCAAATACAGATGCAGACACAGATGTAGACACAGTAGATGAAGGCGAAGAAGAAGCTGATAGTGATTATTGTTATGATACAGGAGTAGATAATAGTTTATCAGATAGCGAAAAGTCAGAATGTGATTGTAATGATAGCTGTGCTTGTAATAATAAAGAAAACTGTAGAAAAGGCTGTATTAGAAGTGTAGAAAAGGTAACAAAGAAGAAGAAGAAGAAGATGGTTTTGTAGAAGACTTCTGATAGTAAATTGTTTATTTTGGGAAACCAATGAATGAATGAATGGATGAACTTTAGTTCATATGATGGTAGTTCACAAGTTTGCAGTAACACAGAAGTAATGAAAGAAAAGAAAGGGAAAAAAGAATGACAAACACAACAAATACAAATAGATTATATTTAAAGTTAGATGTTGTATATGGTGGTTACATTGTTTATAGGAGAGAATACTCTAATTTGAGGGAAGTAGTTGTATACAACTGTAATACACTCAATTTAACAGAGGCTATTAAAAGAGCTAAAGAATTTAGGGACAAGGAATATCCTTTTAGCAAGTTAGATTGTGGAAATGAATTAGTTTAAATGAGTAAGTAAAAAAAAATATATATATAAGGAAAATAAAAAAAAGAATTAAACAAACAAGTAAGCAGAATGGCAAAAAGAAAGGAAACTATAGAACTAGAGCAAGCCTTAAAAGATGACACCAAAGAGAGATACAGGTATGGATGTGAAGAAATCACTATAGGGTTTAAGCATATGGGGTTAGGAAATGAAATTGTAGATTTTATGACAATGGATAGTTATGGTGTAATGAGGTGCTATGAAATAAAGATAAGTTTATCAGACTTGAAATCCAAAGCAAAGAAATCGTGGTATGGGAACTACAATTATCTAGTAATAAGTGATGATTTATACACAGAATTAGGAAAAGAATACCTAATGGAACAAATACCTAACGCAGTAGGAATATTAGTAGGGAAAGAATTAAAAGAGGTAAGTGAAAGTAATTACATAGAAATAAAGCAAGAACAGAAACAAATGCTACAGGAGAGTATGGTTAGGTCTCTATACTGGAAACTAATGAATAGTTATAACTCTACAGATATAGTTTATATGCGAAATCTAACAAACAAAGCAAAGCGACTACAGAAGGTAGTAGATAAGCTGAAAAATAGAGCAGAAGAAGCTGAATATTTATTAGCTAAAGAATGGGGATATGAAGTACCGAGTAGATATAAAGACCCTATAGAAGAAGACTATGTAGAGATAAGTTAATAAACTATATTATAAAATAAAAAAAATGGTAAGGTGGGTGGTGGTTTACTATATATGAAAAAAAACAAGAAAATTAAAGTAGAACTAAAGCATAACAAATACTTAGAGAAATTAGGTTTTGATACTAGTAGTTGTAGGGTAACATCAGTACAATTAACAAAAAAGCGTAGAAAACAAATAAAGGAATACGGCTTTTGTGATATAGAGACTTACAATTTAGATATGTTATTTTTCCAATGGTTATATAGTCATTTAAAGATGTACAAGGACTTAGCAGGAAAGGTAGTAGACTTAGGTTGGGAAAACGGTATAGAGATAAGAGTACCAAGTGCAAATAAAGATAATAAAGAGAAAGAAGTAATTAGATGCAGTTTATTGAGAGCGATTAACATTCTCATAGATATGACAGAAAAGGTATTAAAAGATATGCTAAAGGGAAAAGATATAGACTCTGAAGAATGTAAGAATATCTGCGAAATTTGGGGTGTAATTCTACCATATATGTGGTGGTAGTAATAGTAATAGTAATAGTAATAGTAATAACAACAGTAGAAAGTACCCAAGAATCACAGGGATTTAGTCCAATGAGTTTCAAAAGAGGATGTGAAAAAAATATTAAGTAATGGAAAACAATAGAAATACAGCAGAAGGTTTTTTAAGTCAAAAGGATATAAAAGATTTAATAGTCCTGATATATATGGAACAAATGTAGTGTGTATATATCAAAAGCTATTTTCGGATGGAATAGGTAAGAAATACTATATAACAATAAAATTGTATGAGGATTGGTGGGGTGCTGGAAAAGGTGAAAAATCTTTGTATGAATATGAGTGCCAGTTATATAAAAAAGGGACAAATGCTCCATTCAATATAACATTCTATGATAATTGGAAATTAGATGAAGTAGAGAATTATGTAGAAAGTTTATTTAGCACAGGAGAATTAGAGTATGAAGAAAGGTGGGTGGGTTGATAGATAGATATGTATGTAAATAAGTAAAAAAGCAAGGAAGAAAGCAAGCAAGTAAGAAAGTAGCTAACTGGCAGAAAAAAAAAGAAAAACTAATAAAAGAATCATATAGTGAAATATTGAACTATTATAAACAGTTTTATTACAAAGATATATACACTTTTGAGGAATTTAAAATGTTATTATTATTGTTTAATTCTTATTACATTAAAATAAACCAAATAACAAAACTATTAGGACTTGATACAAACGAAGATGCAGAAGAAATACTTGAAAAATTCAAAATAAATGGTATAATAAGATACGAAGTTGATAGTATTCTAGAATTTGCAGATAAAAATGTTATACGACAATTTAAGAAAATAAATCAACAATTAAGTAGAAAAGCTCTAAATGAATTTAAGAAAAAATGTAACAACAATTTAAGTATATAAAATCCTTGGAAGTATAAGCGAGTCGCTTATGTAGTGATTAGGTATCTAGTTTTATTTACTTATTTACTAAATTTTTCAAATTTATAAATAAGTAATTTTTAACATTTAATTTACATTTAATTGGTATAAAATCACCCAGGTGATTTTTCTAAACAAAACCAATTAAACATAAATTAAATGCTAAAAAGTTATATCAAGAATAGGCAGGGATAT
>ERZ773224.53-NODE-53-length-134834-cov-6.077468_pt1 | contig 134834 bp, 108 predicted proteins | sample MGYA00580526_ERZ773224 | MGnify/ENA primary metagenome ERZ773224 (study PRJEB29015, sample SAMEA2737743) | human gut metagenome | biome: human gut; feature: human-associated habitat; material: faeces | place: China | collected 2012 ... | reverse complement strand
TATATTAATTTATATCATTTGTAAACTGCTATTATTGAGATTGATTTGTATCTCTGCTGAATTTATCTTATTTCTTGCTAAAAGCCTACTCACTCGCTTGAATTTCTATCTTGCGTAGGTCTTTTCTCTACCCTCTACCTGTCCTCGCACTGCTTTCCGGCTTAAAAAATTAATGTTACTATTTCTAACAACACATTCTTTATAACTTTCATTTCTTAATTCCTCCATATTATTTAATTAAGCCCGTCTAATGCCAATATTGTTATGTATAAAACATCAAATACAAACCACATAATACCCAAAATCATATATATAGTCTGTTCATTTCCCATAACTCCATTATATGGATTATCTTTTTTTACACATATGGTATAAACAGATTCCCTTTCATGATACATCGAAAATATATTCTTTTTTACACTGCAAACATAATTATGTCCTTTATTTCCATAAATAAACTCAGAAGAGTATTGATTTGCATTACCATTCGCAATGCCTTTGGTTTTGTAGAATTGAGTTTTTATATATATAAATCGAGCAAAAAAAAACACATCTAACATAATACCTGCAATTAGTTCCATTTCCTACACCTCATATTTCATGTTATTCGACAGCGTCAGATGCAATGTGTTCACATGCTTTCTAATATATTTAATGCTGGCATTTGTATTTTCTCTAACTTCCTCAGAGTTGTTAAATAAATTCTTCAATTTTTCTTTTTTTCCCCCCCTATGGTATTTTTGAAGCCTGAATTTAAAACAAAAAAGGCTGCACTAAGAAATTTTTTAAAGATTTCTTAATGCAACCGAACTATCATAGTATTAGAGACTTATGCTTATGTGAATCTCTCAACTGAAAATAGTGTTTTTCAGCTTTATACCTCTAGACTTCTAGTTTTGCGTCCTTATATTTCTATAAGTTTGCCATATTTACTTTTTTAGTATATATTAATTTATATCATTTGTAAACTGCTATTATTGAGATTGATTTGTATCTCTACTGAATTTTATCTTATTTCTTGCTAAAAGCCTACTCACTCGCTTGAATTTCCTGCCTGCGTAGGTCTTTTCCAAACTTCACATATTCTGGCACAGTTCTCAGCCTATCCCAGCCCAGCTCTCTACATATCATAACACAGCTTTAAGCCCCAAAGTACTCTCCAGCTTAAACCCCATCCTACAATATCTCTGCAAGCTCTGCAAAGCTCTCTATCTTAGCAACATAGCAGTCTTTGGATACGTCTCCAAATCCATACTCAGCATATATAAAATCTATGCCCGCATCTTTGGCAGACTTTGCATCGCCTGCTGTATCACCGACATACACAGGGTTCTTTAAGTTGTTTCTTTCTATAAGTATCTTATTAGACTCGCTCTTTGGCAGAAATGTCCTTCCCCAACATTCAGTATCTTTGAAGAAATCGGACATAAGGTGTGCTGTAAGAAAACTTTCAATATAACCATCCTGACAATTGCTCACAATGTACAATGGATATTTCTTGCTTAGTGTATAAAGAGTTTCTGCAAGCTGTGGATAAAGAATTCCACCTCTTTCTGCAAGATATCCATTCTCAAATGTACACAGCTCGTCCATAAGTGCATTTCTTACCTGCTCTTGTTCTTGTGGAAACAGCTTTGCAGCTATGTCGTACATCGGAAGTCCCATACAGTCGTTAAGGTCTGTCTCGACAATTGGTGTTCTGTGAATCTCTTCATGACGAGAAAGTATTATATTCCACGCCTCACATATTGGCTTTCTTGTATCCCACATAGTACCGTCAAGGTCAAATATTATTCCATCATAAGATTTATCAAGCATTGTTATCCTCCAGATCTTTATCTAATTCATCAAGCAATGTCTTTAACTGTGTTTCCTGTGTTATATCATAAACAATTGAAAAGCAGTCTCTAGCCAGCTTATAATCTTTATCATTCATCATAAGCTCACCGACTCTGTATATAATTCCTATTGTCTTAGAGTCAGGTCCTGGTTCCACCTCATTCTTATCAAGTATTTCCTGCATCTGTTTAACAGAATATTCCGGTGTCTTGTCATTTAATGCCTGCTCAAGATACTTAAGTTCATTATCAGCATTATCTGTCTTATAATATATATTGCTGTAGGTGTAGCACACTCTTGCCGCCTCAGTATTATACTTTGCCACAAAGTAAAATCCCATATTTCTGTAGTACCTTGCCATCGTTGCACGGCTGCAGCAGAATCTGTACGCCTGCTTTGTAACATCAAGATATCTCGACAACATATTAAGATTCTTATAACATTCTGCAAGTCCAAGATACGAATCAAGGTCAACAGGATTCCAGCATATAGCCTTCTTAAATGCATCCTCAGCTCTGCGAAACTTTGATAACTTCAGGCACAGACTGCCATAAGTCCTGTAGTACTCTCCAACCGGCAGTTCTGTACACAGCACATCCGTTTCCGGTTCAAAATAACATGCATACACATAATATTCCATAACATGATTAAGGCTTATATATATTGGTCTGCCGTCCATGTCCGATTTTTTCACAAATGTATCATCCATAGTTCCGGCTTTACGCTCGTCCGTACACTCTTCTATTCTTTCAAGTATTGCAGATAATATATCTGCCGCTTTGTCATATTCACCTGAATTAAATATCTTCTCGTAATCTGCAAATCTGTCTTTGACATCTGCAAGCTTCTTTATATCCATTACTTCTCCTTTTTAGCAGGAATTTCATATGTTCCTGTGAGTATTGCAACACTTCGTGGCTCAACACATACACTTCTGTTATTATCTTCAATCACAGCACCTGATACATTAGAACTCATATCAACCTTCCATGTACCATTAATCTTAGGAAGTGCAAAGCTGTGATTCTCCCAGTGCATATTATATGCAGCATATATCAGACTGTGGTCTTCTTCATCCCCATATACGCATGAATACATAATTCCTAAATGTCTGTCATATGTATTCATCTGTGCATACCACGCATTAGTTCCATGATATGATATATCAGGGTAGCCACATGATACCCTGTCACTTAAAGTAAGCGACTGCGGCATATGAAGTATCTTATTATTCTGTCTGAACTGTATAAGAGCCTTTGTCCATTCAAGAATTTCTTTTCCCTCTTTAGTTTCCTTCCAGTTAACCCATGAAAGTTCACTGTCAACACAATATGGATTATTGTTACCGTTCTGTGAATTGCCAAACTCGTCTCCAGCAAGTATAAGCGGAGTGCCTGCCGATAAGAAAACAAATGCCAGTGCATTTTTAATCTGACGCATTCTTAGTTCTTTAATCTTTCTCTTTCTTGTCGAGCCTTCCTCGCCACAGTTCCAGCTGAAATTAAAATCCTCGCCATCCCTGTTATTCTCGCCATTAAGCTCATTATGCTTTCTGTCATAGCTTACAAGGTCATTAAGAGTAAATCCATTGTTGTTGGCAATATAATTAATATTTGCACTGTTTGCTTCATTCTTTCTTGATATAGCCGCAAATTCTCCAAGCATATTCTCATCGCCTTTTAACAGTCGGCGTGCAATATTCTGGAAATCATTATTATAATTAGCCATATGCTTCTTCGTTCCGGTTTTACCATTCCAGTATACAGTTATAATCTTGGTATCCGCTAAAAGTGCGTCCTGTGAAAGGGCTTTAAGAGCAGACTCATCACAATATACATGTACACCATCAATATGATATTCTGTAACCCAGTGTCTTACACACTGCAGGATAAAGCCTGTACTTTCGTCAGTAAAAAACATTTCCATAACGACTTCAATGCCATTTCTGTGCAATTCTTTAACCATATTCTTAAATTCAACTGTGTAATCCCTAAACACCCCCGGATGCTTTGAAGCAATTGAAGAATACGATGCCTTTGGTGCGAAATAAAATCCTCCCGTATATCCCCAGTAATTAATTCTCTGCTCATTCTTATCCACACTGTAATGTGTTCCGGCTCCATATTTTGACATTATAGTATCAGTCAACTGTGGAAATCGTCCTATTTCATCGAATTCATATGCCGGCTGCAGTTCAATAGTAGTAACTCCAAGTTCCTTAAGATATGGAATCTTGTTCACTATTCCTGCAAATGTGCCTTTATCCCTGACCTTTGATGTCCTGCTCTTAGTAAATCCCCTGACATTCATTTTGTAAAAAATGCAGTCACTGTAATCCAGATTAAGCGGCCTGTCATCTTCCCAGTCATAATCTGCCACATCAATCGCTGCCAGATACACATCTTCCTCGTCCGTCTGTCCAAATCTTCCACAATTCGTTATCGCCTTTGCATATGGGTCAAGATACATTAAGCCATCTATATCATAGCAATAGAAACATTTGTCCAGCTTCCTGTCACATACATATACTGAAAATATGTTGCCACATTTCATTGATGAATCTAGTTCGATGCGTTCTTTAAGTTTCATATGGACATCAAAAATCAGCAGAGCTGCATTATCACATTCTGCCTCATATGTAAAATTATATCCGTCCTTATATCTGCTGCATCCCATAAGCATGGGATTTCCTTTACTAATAAGCATATTAATCTCCACTCTATTTTTTATACAAGCCCCTCATAGTATTCTTATCCAGCTTATAGAATCTCATTATAAATATTGTAACAATCCAGCCTATTATCGGAATTATGCAATAGAAAAATATTGTCAGAAACTTAAGCTGTGGTGTCAGTGGGTCCTCCACCTGCGGAAAAACTTTAGAATACCCTGCTATCGCAAGTGCTATTCCTACAAATCCTGTTCCAAGTGCTGAAAATGATTTGTCAATAAATGAAAACAGTGCTCCCATTATTCCCGGCACAAAATGTCCACTCAGTGTATATTCATAATCAGTACAGTCAGCAATCATAGGAACGACTATATTGTTAGATATTGATTTCACTCCGTTAAGCAGCGTAAATACTAACAAAAACGCCACCGTTATAAAGTTAATATGTCTTAATGATACATTTGTAAGGTCCGAAAATATCATCATAAACATAAGTATCGTCTGAAAAATAATTGCAAGATATGTTGACCTTACAAGTGTCTTCTTCTGTCCGCATCGCTTGGCATGCTCTATCCCAATATATATTATTCCCAGATTAGGAATACCTACAATTATTCCAATTATACCAGCCAGCGGATAATTCTGCATCAGTATTCCATAAAGCATTACAAGAACTGTTGAATTACCATATACCATCTGTGCGAATTTGTTAGATGCCGCCGCAATAACAAGCATTCTGATTGGCTTGTTGTGTTTAATTATAGCCGCATAATCCCTGAAATGTATCTGCTGCTTCTTATCCTCATCAAGCTTGAAGTACTTTACATTATCCTTACTCCATATTCCCACAACAGCCAGTGCTGAGCATATTCCGGCTACAATAACCACTGTGATTACGAACTCTGAGAAAAGTGCCTGTGACTGGAATGTCTTATATTTCTCAATCAGATACACTGACACATAGAAAGCAACCAGACCATGTGCGAACATTATAAATGTTGAGTCAAAAAAAGTTATCATTGGCCTCTGCTTCATGTCATTAGTAATTACCGATTGTCCAGACTTTACAACTGCTGTCTGAAATGTGTATCCTATTATATATACTGAATATACAATTATAAAATACAATGGTCTTAAAATAGCTGGAACAAAGCTTGTAGTAAAGAACAGTACAAGACTGCTGATTGCCATAAGTAAGTATCCTATAACAATATAAGGCCTGAATTTACCATACTTTCCGTTAGTCTTATCTATAAAAAAGCCTATTACCGGATCTGTTACTCCATCAAATATTCTCATTCCCGTAAGAATAACTGAAATAAGCACAACTGAAAGACCTGCTATTCCATTAGCATAATATGAGACATACCCCATCATCGCAAGAAACAGATTAGTTGATGTATTATTAAGAGAAAACAAGCCAATCTGCCATATTCTGGCTCTGTTCTGCTCTATATGCCCATGCTTATTCTCCATATATTAATCCTGCCAATACATTTGTAATAATCTCTGTTACGATTATATAATCATATGCCCTCATAGTCAAATTCAGGTATGAAGCTTTCCTCTGCAACATCACCTTCCTGAATAAATCCATTATTAATCCCACAGTCTATTGCATAATCTACCACAGAATTATATTCTTTTCTTGTCACTTTACGCGACAGGAGTGGATGTTTTTTTAGTCTGTCAAATGGCGTGTACTGGCTCATTATGCTTATGTATATATCATCTCCATATGTATCAATAAGATACTTTATAACCGCTTTGGAATCCTTAGTTGTTCCCGGAAGTACAAGATGTCTTACAATTACGCCTTTTTTCATAATCCCGGCTTCAACTCTTCCGCTCTTCACGAGTTCATCATCTTCTATAAAGAATTCCGGCTTTCGGGTCTGTCTGACCATCTCATGTATTGCAGCTTTAGCCACATCAGCATAATCTGGTGCTTTCGAGTACTCTGCCGAAAGCCTGCTGTCTATGTATTTCATGTCTGGAAGATACACATCCACAAGCCCGTCAAGCATATTAAGCGTGCTGACATTCTCGTATGCACTTGAATTGTACACAACTGGTATGACAAGCCCCTTATTCTTTGCCTTGACAAGTGCCTCTGCTACTTGTGGCACAAAATGTGTTGCAGTTACGAGATTGATATTGTTGGCACATTTGTCCTGAAGTTCAAGAAAAATGTCTGAAAGCCTCTCCACTGTTATCTTCTTTCCAACCTGTGCCGCAGCGATCTCAAAATTCTGACAGAATATGCACCTTAATGTACACCCGGAAAAGAATACTGCCCCGCTGCCGTGTTCCCCCGATATGCATGGTTCTTCCCACATATGTAGAGCGGCTCTTGCCGCATATATATCATTAGTCATTCCACAAAAGCCTGTATTAACATTTCTGTCAACATTGCAGGCTCTTGGACACAGATTACATTTCATATCTTCACCCTAACATTCATTAATCATGGAATCCAGCTTATCAAGCGCATCACTGATTCCACCAACTTCACATATTAAACCTTCTTCAACTGCCTGTCTACCCACCAGCACTGTTCCTAAGTCTTTAGATAGCTGTGTCGTATCCACCATCATTTCTTCAACCCTTTCCTTGCTCACCCTGCTGTGGTCTGCAATGAACGAAGTTATCCTGTCAGAAATGCGTTCGAAATAGTCATATGTCTGCTGAACCCCGATTAACGTTCCATTCATCCTCACTGGATGTATTATCATTGTGGCTGTCGGCACAATAAATGAATAATCTGTACTTACGGCAAGCGGCACTCCTATACTGTGCGAATCACCTATTATTAATGAAACTGTCGGCTTTTTCATAGAAGCAATCATCTCTGCCAGTGCCAGTCCTGCACTGACATCCCCACCAACTGTATTCATAATAAAAAGTACACCTTTAATATCTTTATCCATCTCAATCTCCGCAAGCTTAGGAAGCATATGTTCATACTTGGTTGCTTTGCTTGTTGCAGGAAGATTATCATGTCCTTCTATCTCTCCAATAATTGTTATCACCTGAAGCGCATTTTTCGTGACAGCACCATCTTTATAATCATTATCTGTTTTTTCTTCTTCAGATTTGCCCATGTCCGCCTCCTGATTATATTATTCTGTATTAGGGTTGGCGGCTGGGTGGAATATTATTCATAAAACGAAAAAAATCCGCAAAGCCTATATTTTCATAGCTTCGCGAACTTTTTAATTCAAGCCACCTGCCGGAATCGAACCGGCGACCTTTTCATTACGAGTGAAACGCTCTACCGACTGAGCCAAGGTGGCATCATAACCGCAATCACAGCGGAAACTGTAATACATTATATATATTAATCGATTTTTTGTAAAGCCGTTATTTCACTAACATCAGGCCAGTCTTTCGAATATTCTATATTAGAATATTATATGAAAGGAGCTTTGTTAATGAAAAAAATCATCAGAATATATGTTGCGATTATTGCATCTGTATGCCTGTTCATATTATTCCCGGCTGATATATATGCCGTTGTTATAGATGTGAGCAGCTATAATGGATTTATACAGTGGGATAATATGAAAAACTATATTGAAGGTGCCATTATCCGTATAGGATATGGCAGTGACAGCCAGTCACAGGATGATACTACTGCCATACGGAATATGAATGAATGTGAACGGCTCGGCATACCTTACGGTGTATATCTGTATAGTTATGCTCTTGATTATTACAACGCTGCAAGTGAAGCTGCCCATGCCTTAAGACTTCTTAAAGGCAGAAATCCTGAGCTGGGTGTCTGGTTTGACATGGAAGATGCTGACGGATATAAAGCCCGAAACGGAATTGATGTGTACTCTGAAGGTGAACTGCTTTCCGACTTCTGCGAAATATTTGTAAACGCTATGCGGATAAGCGGTTATAAAACCGGTGTATACGCCAACTACAACTATTTTACAAATGTGCTTGACCTTGACAGATTAAAAGCCATACCTGAAATGAATATCTGGCTTGCTCACTGGGGTATTGATTCTCCAAGCCTTGACTGTACTATGTGGCAGTTTGGTGCTGTTGAAATTGAGGATGAAGAATACGATGGCAATGTATATTACTCAGACTATTCTGTGAAAAAAGACGACAATACTGGCGAAACTATCCATTCTGACGATAGTACTGCCAATAATATAAATGTCTTCTATCAGACAAAACTTTCATCTGGAAGATGGCTTCCTGTTGTTAAAAACAATGAAGATTATGCCGGAATCCGTGGTCAGAATATTACCGGACTTGCAATCACCACTGATACTGGTCACATAAAATACCGTGTCCATGTAAATAGCGGATGGCTGGGTTTCATCGACAGCCGTAACACCAATATTAACGATTACTATAATGGATATGCCGGCAATGATACACCTGTTGATGCCGTTGAAATATATTATTACACGCCTGATGATATTATTACCTCATCAGGATATCACTATGCTTTCTACAGGGTAAGCCCCGTAAACAATAATTACTACAGCCCGCAAAAAGACAACAGTACTGATAACGGAATGGATGGCTATGCTGGCATTTTCGGACATTTCATTGACAGAATACAGATTAATATAAGATAGTATACAAAACAAAAACTGCCGGTATGAATTCCGTACCGGCAGTTAATATATTTATTATTCAATACCTGCTTCTTTTAAGAATCTTGTTTTAATCTCCTGCTCAATTCTTAAAATCTCAGCTTCACTTATTTTCTCTCCATCTGGTTTCCAGTATGACACATAGCCGCCTGCCATATTATCATGTCCTCCGCCAGTTCCAATTCCTTTAAGCGCATTCATGGCAATTACGCCTGACAGATATTTTCCGCTGCTTCTTATGGAAATCTTTATTCCATCCTGCTTTGGCGAGTAGACTATCGAAAGATTAATTCCATCCAGTGTCAGAGTAAAATCACATATGGCAGCAATAAGTGCTTCCTTGCATTCATATCCCGCACATGCAAAACAGACATCTTCTCTTATATCTATTGTACTAAATGCATCCTTATATGCCTTAATATCATCATAATGCAGTACACTGCTGTCAAGATCTGAAAGAATATCCCTGTCAGCCATCATATACAGCTTATAAAACATATCCAGATCTAACTGTGTCACACCTCTTTTCATATCTGCTGTATCCATTTTAATACCATAAAGAAGTGCTGTTGCAACATTTTCAGGCATATCAATGTTGTTATCAAAATAATAAGTTGCAATAATAGATGCACACGCTCCCACATCTGGTCTTATATCAGAAAATCTGTAATCCACCGAATCATATATAGGATGATGGTCTATGCATATAATTTCCTGACCATTCATGTCTATAATATTAGAATTACCTTTCTGTGCATCAACAAGAATAATTTCATCCTCTTCATTAAATTCATCAGGATTCATATATTCTTTCACCTCAATGCCAAGAAGTCCCACCATCTTGGCTGTTACAGTCCGTTCTATGCTTCCCTTATAACATATCTCGGCTTCTACCCCTTTTGCTTTCAAAAGCTCAGATAATCCATACGCACATGCAATAGCATCCGGATCTGGAAAATTATGCGTCTGGATATACACTCTGTCTCCGCTTATATTAGCAATAATTTCCTCTAAATAGTTCATAAAGCTCCCCTCATTTGACTTTAATGTTTTTATTATATTCTTAATACCTGTTTTATTCAATCTTGATTATCACTTTTTCTGATATTTTTCATAAATTATATTAACCATAGTATGGGAGTAATCTATTGGAAGCAATTCTGTCTTTAGACCACATATATTATTCTTATCATGATAAAAATGGCGAAACTCCGGTAATCAACGACCTCTCTTTTGAGATAGAACCCGGCAGCTTCACATCCATTGTAGGGCCGTCCGGCTGTGGAAAATCAACTCTTCTGTCGCTTCTGTGTGATCTTATAAAACCAGAAGCCGGGACTATATATATAAACCCACCAGAAGGTAATAAAGACTCCCGGATGGGATATATGCTGCAAAAGGATAATCTCTTTGAATGGCGCAGCATTTATAAAAATGTTATGTTAGGTCTTGAAATAAATAATAAGAAAACACCAGAAAATATCGCATATGTTAATCACCTCTTAAAACAATATGACCTTGCAGAATTCAAATCAGCAAGACCATCACAGTTATCCGGAGGCATGAGACAGCGTGCTGCACTTATCCGCACACTTGCTCTGAAACCGGATATTTTACTTTTAGATGAACCTTTTTCTGCTCTTGATTATCAGACAAGACTTGAGGTAAGAGAAGATATATGCAACATCTTAAGAAGCGAGAAAAAAACGGTAATTCTTGTAACACATGATATCTCTGAAGCCATAGCTATGACTGACCGTGTTCTTATTCTCACGAACAGACCAGCCAGACTTTTAAAAACAGTTGATATTGAATCAAGAGATACTCTTTCAACCCAGAAATATTTTGATGAAATAAGGGAGGTGTTAAAATGAATATCAGTCCTTTACAACGCAGATTTGTAATTAAACAGCGGATATATTCAATATCTGTGACACTTTCCCGTCTTATACTATTTTTAGGCTTCATCGGCATATGGGAGTTTACCGCCGACAAAGGTATTATCAATGCATTTATATTCAGTTCGCCTGTACGGTTATACCAGACATTTATGGACCTTGCCAGAGACGGAGTAATATTCATCCATATATGGGTAACACTGTATGAAACACTTGTCGCATTTGCAATAATTACCATAGTCGGCATAATATTTGCAATTCTTCTGTGGTGTTTTAAAGGTCTTTCAGATTGTCTTGAACCTTTCATGGTTGTTCTTAACAGCCTCCCTAAATCAGCACTGGCTCCAATGCTTATTGTGTGGCTCGGAACTAATACAAAAGCGATAATTATAACAGCCGTATCTGTCGCAATATTTGGTATGATTATTAATCTTTACACAGGATTCTTAGAAATCGACAAGGAAAAAATAACTCTTATACGCACCCTTGGCGGCAAAAAATGGCATATCTTATGCAAGCTTATTCTTCCCGGTTCTAAAAAAATTATTATAAGTAACATGAAAGTAAATATTGGTTTGTGCCTTGTAGGCGTAATCATAGGAGAATTCTTAGCTGCTAAAAAAGGGCTTGGCTATCTTATAATATATGGCAGCCAAGTATTCAAGATGAGTTATGTGGTACTCGGAATCGTTATTCTCTGCATTATATCAACGCTTCTTTTTGCTTTTATAAATATAATTCAAAAGCTGTTTCTAAAAGACTGATTTTATATTATAATTGAGATACTGCAGGCAAAATTCTCTGCTCCTGCGTGGGCAGTCGCATTTTGCTTTGCAAAACAAGGAGGCCAAATCCTCTCCTCTTCATTGGATTCGGATTTTGCTTCGCAAAACAAGGAGGATTTATGCTCTCTCTTACGATTAAAGATTTAAAACAGTTTATGAATAAGCTTCTTATTAGTAACACATTTGATAATATGTGTCTATCAGAAGCATATATATGCACAGGATGCAGTTTTACCATTGATGGCAAGCTTAACACACAGTTTTACAGTGAGGACGAATTAGATACAATGCCTTCCTCAAAATATTCTTCATGGAAATCCATCAAGCCATTCGCGTTCAGTATTATTAAGGGGAAGAAAGTACCTGAGCTGCTGAAAATCACATTTGTTCTGCCGGAAACAGTTGTTGCAAAGCTTATACTTGAGCATGACCTGAATTTCGATCCGGATTGTGTAAATGGACTGTTTCTTAATGTGCGGTATCAGGACGGCAGTGTAACAATGACCACTGCTTCATCCCTTAGCACATTTACACTTGACCGCTCCCTTGACGAAGCATTTGAAAAATATATTCTCAGCTTCTTATCTGATGCTGATATTTCATATGAAGAATAATTTAGAATTATTTAATAAATCCTGCAAAGCCGCCTGTTTACAAGTACAGGCGGTTTTTTGTTAGCACTCTTTATCTTCGAGTGCTAGTTTTTGCTTGACTTATGTTTTCGGGTGTATTAAATTAACATTTAGTTTAATACTATACAGATTGGAGAGTGAAATATTATGTCAAAAGAACATGGTAATTTATCTATTAACAGTCAGAATATTTTCCCTATCATCAAGAAATGGATGTATTCTGACCATGATATCTTCTATAGAGAGTTAGTTTCTAATGCATGTGATGCTATCACTAAGCTCAAGAAGCTTTCAATGATTGGGGAGTATGAAGCTCCTGATGATATTGAATATAAGGTTGAAATTAAGCTTTCTGCAAAAGATAAGGCCATTAAAATCATTGATAACGGTATTGGTATGACTAAGGAAGAGGTTGATGAGTATATCAACCAGATTGCTTTTTCAGGTGCTGAAGCATTCCTTGAGAAGTATAAGGATAAGGCTAACGATGACCAGATTATCGGACATTTTGGTTTAGGTTTCTACTCAGCATTTATGGTTGCTGACCAAGTTACTATTGATACTCTTTCATTTAAGGACGGAGCAGAATCAGTTCACTGGTCATGTGACGGAGGAACTGAATATGATATAAGTGAGGGAACCAAAACAACTCCTGGTACTGAGATTACTCTTTACCTCAATGAGGACAGCTATGAATTTGCCAACGAATATAAGGCTAAAGAAGTTCTTGATAAGTACTGCTCTTTCATGCCGGTTCCAATCTTTGTAACTAACGAAGATGCGGGTGAACAGACTGAGGAAATTCCTGAAGAAGAAGTTACAGAAAAAGATACAGTTCTTGATACATTTATAAAGGACGCTGTTACAGAAGAAGTTGAGAAAGAAGATGGAACTAAGGAAACTGTTGAGAAAGTTCCAGCCAAAAAGATGGCTAAGATTGTAAAAAGACCTGTTGCAATCAACGATATCCATCCACTCTGGACAAAGCATCCTAATGAATGTTCAGATGAAGATTACAAGGAATTCTACCGCAAGGTATTCCACGATTATAAAGAACCATTATTCTGGATTCACCTTAACATGGATTATCCATTCAATCTTAAGGGTATTCTCTACTTCCCTAAGATTAATACAGAGTATGAATCTATTGAAGGTACTATAAAGCTTTATAACAATCAGGTATTCGTAGCAGATAACATCAAAGAAGTTATTCCAGAATTTTTACTTCTTCTTAAAGGTGTTATTGACTGCCCAGACCTTCCACTTAATGTATCACGTTCAGCACTTCAGAACGATGGATTTGTTAAGAAGATATCTGATTACATCACTAAAAAGGTTGCCGACAAGCTTTCCGGCATGTGTAAGACAGACAAAGAAAATTACGAGAAATACTGGGATGATATCAATCCATTTATTAAATTCGGCTGCTTAAAGGATGAAAAATTTGCTGAGAAGATGAATGATTACATCATATTCAAGAATCTTGACGGCAAATATTTAACACTTAAGGAATGTCTCGAAGAGAATAAAGAGAAACATGAAAACACTGTATTCTATGTAACAGATGAAATTGAACAGAGTCAGTATATTAACATGTTTAAGAACGAAGGAATTGATGCTGTAATTCTTACTCATAACATTGACCAGCCATTCATCACCAACATGGAATCTAAGAATGAGAATCTCAAGTTCAAGCGTATCGATGCAGATCTTTCAGACAGCTTTAAGGAGGAGACTTCAGAAGACGAGTTGAAGAACATGACTGAAAAGCTTTCTAAGACATTTAAAGACGCTCTTGGCAAAGAGAATTTAACTGTAAATGTTGACAAATTAAAGGATGCATCTATCTCTTCTATGATTACTCTTTCTGAAGAAAGCAGAAGAATGCAGGATATGATGAAGATGTACGGCATGGGAGGCATGGATCCTAATATGTTCGGTGCTGAAGGTCAGACTCTTGTACTTAATGCAAACAATGACCTTGTTAAATATGTAGCTGAACATGCAGATGGCGAAAATACTAAGATTATATGTGAACAGCTTTATGACTTAGCAATGCTTAGTCATGCTCCGCTTTCACCAGAACAGATGACAGGTTTCATTGCAAGAAGCAATAAAATCATGGAATTGCTTGCAAAATAAAGCTATTTAAACTATCATTGTCTTATATAAAGATAAGGACTATTTAATATGACAGATTATAACAACAATAGATTTGACGATGATACAACCACAAGATATGATTTTGATGATGGAATTGAATTTTTAGATGATACCGATGATAATTATCATAATTATTACGAAAGTTCATATGATGATTCAGAAATTCCACGTTTTAGCAGCGAACAACAATTTGATGATTCTAAGAACAATCATAATAAATCTCAAAAAACAAGCATTGGCGCTGAAATTTTAAGTTATGTTAAAGTTCTTGCAATTGCTGTAATTGTAGCATTTCTGTTTACAAGATTTATTATTGTTAACGCTCAGGTACCATCCGGTTCTATGGAGAATACTATTCTCACTGGTGACAGGCTTATTGGTTTCCGTCTTGCATATCTTTTCAGTGAACCAAAGCGTGGCGATATTGTAATATTCAAGTACCCTGATGACGAATCACAGAATTTTGTCAAAAGAGTTATTGGTATTCCCGGAGATGTTATCGAAATTACCAATGGTCATGTATATGTCAATGGTGATATGCTTGAAGAGGATTATCTCCGTGAACCTATGAATACAGATGGTGAAAGTCTCACATATGTTGTCCCCGCTAATTCATATTTCATGCTTGGTGACAACCGGAATAATTCTAAGGATTCAAGATACTGGGTAAATACTTTCGTATCAAAAGATAAAATTATTGCAAAAGTTTCTTTCAGATATTTTAATGTCAGAACGAAACGATTTACATTTTCTTTCATTAAATAACCCTCTGAATAAAGGATAATATTCAGGGAACAATAATATGGCCGCTATGTTACATACTACATGGCGGTCATAATTGTTTTTTGAAAGGAGAAAATGCTATGGGTAATCTTAACTGTAATGCCGCTTCATGCGTGCATAACTGTGACAACCAGTGCTGTCTTAATTCAATCTGTGTAGAAGGAAGTTCTGCCTGCCGGTGTGGCGAAACATGCTGCGGTGATTATGAACATCAGAATCCTGGTGCAACTAATATGTGCCACCTTCCTAAAGATTCATTATCAATCTCTTGCGAAGCAACTAACTGCATATATAATACTAATAAAAAATGTGACGCAGACCATGTAGATATATCAGGTATTAAGGCTGTTACCGAAGATGATACTGTCTGTACAACATTCCAGGCAAGAGGATAAGTCTAGAACTATTCTCATCGCTACTCGTGCGAAAGGGCTGTCATGCTATGCATGGCAGCCCTTTAATAATACATATTGATTATGCTCTTGATGTGTACTCACCTGTACGAGTATCAATCTTAATCTTATCGCCCTGGTTAACGAATAATGGAACCATAATCTTAGCTCCTGTCTCAACGATAGCTGGCTTAGTAGCACCTGTTGCTGTGTTACCCTTGATACCTGGCTCTGTCTCTGTTACTTCAAGCTCAACTGAAATAGGTGGCTCGATAGCAAATACATTGCCTTCATGTGAACAGAGCTTAACCATCTCGTTCTCTTTTACGAACTTAAGTGAATCCCCAACCTGATCAGCGCTTAATGCAATCTGGTCATATGTTTCTGTGTTCATGAAGTTGTAAAGATCTCCATCAGCATATAAATACTGATATTCAGATCTGTCGATGTGTGCAAGATCAAACTTCTCAGTTGGTCTGAAAGAATTCTCTATAACACCACCAGAAATAATATTCTTTAACTTAGCTCTAACGAAAGGTGATCCCTTACCAGGCTTAACATGCTGGAATTCGATTACCTGCCAAATTCCGTTCTCATACTGAATTGTAATACCGTTCTTAAAACTACCTGCATCTACCATTCTTTGGTATACCTCCTAAATAATCAAATGACTTCTAATATTGTATAATAAATATAAACATTTGGCAACTACTTTTTCATCGCAAGGTCAACAACTGCTTCCATTGCATATAAATATCCTTTAAGCCCTAATCCTACAACCTGTCCATTACATACAGGAACGGTCACAGATGTGTGTCTGAATTCCTCCCTTGTATGTACGTTGGATATATGAACTTCAATCTTAGGAATAGCTGCAACAGATGCAAGTGCATCTCTTACCGCATAGCTGTAATGTGTGAATGCTCCCGGATTGATAACAATTCCATCAACATCATTGTAGTATGCCTCCTGAATCTTATCAATTATAGCACCTTCGTGATTGCTCTGGAATACTTCCACATCAACTCCAAGCTCCTCTGCCTTCTTCTCAATCATTGAAACAAGAGCTTCATAATTCTGTTCACCATAGATGCCTTTCTCTCTTATTCCAAGAAAATTAATGTTAGGTCCGTTCATTACAAGTATCTTCATATCAATCCTCCATTATTCCCATATTAATAGCTGTCACAACATCTGTATACATATCTTCAAATCTTCTGTCATCAGTCTTAACAATAATATCAGCAGCCTCTTTATAAAGAGCCTCCCTTGCAGCCATAAGGCTTTCAATCTTCTCTCTTAAGTTGCCTCCTGCAAGAAGCGGTCTGGTTGTATCTTTAGACAGACGCTTTACCAGTTCATCAACAGATGCTTCCAGATATACAACAATTCCAAGCTCCTTAAGAAGACTTCTGTTAACCGCTCTTACCGGCAGTCCTCCACCAACAGATATAACACAGTTATCACAGACCTGTGCAAGTTCTTTAATAGCCTGTGTCTCCATATCCCTGAATGTCTCTTCACCGGAATCCCTGAATATATCCTTAATAAGCTTGTTGTACTTATTCTCTATATACTCGTCAGTATCAAGGAATTCCATATTGTGGTTCCTGGTAATCCATCTTCCAAATGTTGTCTTGCCACTTCCCATAAATCCAATGAGAATAATATTATTATGTCCGTTATTCATCAATCCCAAGCTCCTTCTCAAGACACTTATATACTTCATCCGCTTCTTTTTTAGAAATCTTACAGTCATTCCAGAGTTCATAAGCACTTACTCCCTGATACAGAAGCATCTTAAGTCCATTATAAGCCTTTTTCCCCTGCGCCCTGATAAGCTTCATAAACATAGTCTCAGCCGGATTATATATAATATCAACACCAACTGCTGCCTTTTTGTAAAATGCTTCATCATCAATAACAACAGCAGTATCATTCGGGTGAAGTCCAACGCTTGTTGTCTGGATAACAATATAATCATCTCCTGGAATATCCGCATAATCAGCAATATTCATAGGAATTACTTTTTCATTGTTAAAATGTGCATTAACAGCCTGTGCAATCGCCTCAGCCTTATCAACTGTTCTGTTCAGCAGATACACACACTGTGCATTCTTACTTGAACATAAGAATGTTATGGCTCTTGCTGCTCCTCCTGCTCCAAGAATAATAACTTTGGAATTCTCAAGTTCAATACCTTCATCTTCAAGCTCCCTTGCAAGGCCAAGAATATCAGTGTTGTATCCTTTGAATCCTCCGTCAACCCTTACAAGAGTATTAACAGCTCCTATAGCCTTGGCAAGCGGATCTATATCTACAAGAGAATCAATAACTGCTGACTTGTGTGGAACTGTGACATTAAGTCCCAGTATATTGAGACTATAAGCGCCCCTTACAGCAGCTTCCACATCTCCTTTTTCCACTTTAAATGTAGTATAAACCATGTCTTTTCTTGTCAGCTGTGCAAGATTATTATGAATTGCCGGTGACACAGAATGTCCTACCGGATTACCAATAAGTCCGCATACTCTTGTTGTTCCTTTGATGTCCATAATCTAAGCTCCTTTAAGCAATTAATGCTTTGTTCTTTTATAGAAAAATAAAACAATCCATTCCAGTCTTCTCTTAATAATTATCTGAATTTCTTCATGCTTATCAATAGGTTTTACAAGCACAGACATAATACCTGCCCTGTTAGCGCCCCACACATCTGTAAAAAGCTGGTCGCCGACAAAAAATGTATTATCTTTATCTGTTCCCATAATCTCCATCGCCTTAATATAATTAACAGGTGATGGTTTACCTGCCTTGCTTACATATCTTGAACCGCATGCATCAGCAAGCGGCTTCACACGCGGTTCTTTATTATTAGATATAATACATGTATCAAAGCCCATGGCTCTTAATCTGTCAAATAAATCACTGCACCGTTTCGTAACCGGCGCGCCATGCTCCACAAGAGTATTATCAATGTCAAATATAATACCTCTGTAGCCCTTATTATACAGCTCTTCATAATCTATATCATAAGCCGAATCAATATATATATCAGGATAAAACCTCTTAAACATAACCTTATGCTGCCTTTCCAAATTACTGATATATATTATTTAAGGATTTTCTTAATCTCTTCCATAAATGAATCAACATCCTTAAATTCCCTGTAAACAGAAGCAAATCTTACATAGGCAACCTCATCAACTGCCTTAAGCTTGCTCATTACAATCTCACCGATAGTTTTAGTTGAAATTTCTTTCTCGCCAATATTAAATATCTGAGTCTCAATCTCATCAACCATATTATTAATCTGTGAGATAGATACAGGTCTTTTATGGCATGATCTTACAATACCTGCTGTTATCTTCTCTCTGTCATAAGGTTCCCTGTTATTATCCTTCTTGATAACAATAAGAGGCATGGATTCAATCTTTTCATATGTAGTGAATCTCTTACCACATTCATCGCACTGACGACGCCTTCTTATAGAACTGTCATCAGTTGGTCTTGAATCAATTACCTTAGTGTTATCTTTACCACAAAATGGACACTTCACGCTATCTACCTCCGAATTAAATATATAAATTAATTATGAATAAGCCCAGCCAAAATGTCAATCCTTTTAATGTTGATAAATCGAAAAACAAATGTATTGTTCAAGGAGGGATTATGGCTGGATACAAAGTTGAAATATGCGGAGTCAATACAAGTGACCTTCCTCTTCTTAAACCGGCTCAGTCAAAAGAGCTGCTTGTAAAGATAAAATCAGGAGATACACAGGCAAGAGAAACATTTATAAAAGGAAACTTAAGACTTGTATTAAGCATTGTCCAGCGCTTCAGCCAGAGCGGTGAAAATCTTGATGACCTGTTCCAGATAGGCTGTATAGGCATGATTAAAGCAATTGACAATTTCGATATATCTTTAAATGTACAGTTCTCGACGTATGCAGTTCCTATGATTATAGGGGAGATAAAGCGCTTCCTGCGCGATAACAGTACAATAAGAGTAAGCCGTTCATTAAAAGATACCGCTTACAAAGCTATAACAACCCGCGAAGCACTTATGAAGAAAAATCTAAAAGAGCCTTCAATAACTGAAATTGCAGAAGAAATTGGCATAACCAAAGCAGATATCGTAATTGCCCTTGAAGCCGTGACACCTTCCATCTCACTGTATGAGCCGGTATTTAATGATGGCGGTGACACACTGTATGTAATTGATCAGGTCAAGGACAAGAAAAACACTGAAGACAGATGGGTAAGAAATCTTGCCCTTAAAGAAGCAATTAACCGCCTTTCTCCAAGAGAGCGACAGATAATAACACTAAGGTTTTTTGACTGCCGCACTCAGACTGAGGTTGCGAAAGACTTAGGAATATCGCAGGCACAGGTAAGCCGCCTTGAAAAATGTGCCTTAAGAGACATGAAAAGACACCTTTGTTAAAATGTGTAATATAATAATATAAGCACATAACCGGGTGTTGTAATGCGTCTATGTGAACTTAAAGGAAAAACCGTAATAAATGATACAGACTGCTGCATATTAGGATTTGTCGTTGATATTGATTTCGATCCGGCATCAGGCTGCATACTTGCACTTATTGTTCCAGGTCCTGCAAGATTGTGCGGACTGCTTGGAAGAGACTATGAATATGTTATTCCATTCAAATGTATCCGCACAATCGGACCTGATATTATACTTGTAAGCATATGTCCTGATAAGGTCAAGCAAAAATGTATCTGACCAGTATTGAAAATCCCCTCCTCTTGCTATAAAATAGTAATATATATGTTTTACGGAGGCGGATAATCATGGAAAAGAAATATGTAGCTTATGTTGGTAGCTATACACACGAAAGCAGTAAAGGTATCCATATATATGACTGTGATGTGGCTAAAGGAAGAATAACAGAGCGTGAAGAGGTTGCAATTGATAATCCTTCTTTCATTACATTTTCACCTGATAAGAATTTCTTATACGCTATATGCGACCAGGGTGTTTCAGCTTATGCTGTATTAGAAGACGGCAGCCTTGAGCTTATGAATGTTGCTTCAATCAACGGAATGCGCGGCTGTCATATATGTGTGACAAGTGATAACAGATTCCTTATTGTATCCGGTTATCATGATGGTAAGATTACTGTTTTGCACATCAATGCTGATGGTTCAGTGGGATTTATAGCTGATGAAGTATTTCATAAAGGAATCGGAAGTGTTGCAGAAAGAAACTTCCGTCCTCATATAAGCTGGAGTACATTCACACCTGATGAAGAACTTTTATGTGTATGTGACCCTGGAATTGACCAGATTAAACTTTATGAATTCAATCATGTAACTGGTAAATTAAAGTTATACGATATAATCCGTTCACAGCAGGAATCTGCACCAAGACAGATTGAATTCAGTCAGGATGGTAAGTTTGCTTATATTGTCTGTGAAATGAAGAATTATATTAATGTATATTCTTATGATAAGAATTCAGACAAAGACCGTTTTGATTTAGTACAGAATATATTCACTGTAAGAAGAGACCATAAATCTAACAGTGCGGCTGCTAACATAACATTTGACAGCACAGGAAAGCATCTGCTTTGCTCTAATGCCGGCGATAATACAGTTACAATTTACAAGGTTGATACCAAAACAGGAAAGCTCTCAAGCCTTAATTCTCTCCCTATCAGTGGTGATTACCCTAAGTACATAAGGCTTTTCCCTGACGACAAGCATTTAATGTCAATGAATAATGAAGGGAATTCTATCACGATATTTACTGTAAAATACGACAAAGGGCTCATAATAATGAATGGTCCGGAGCTTAAGATTTCAAGACCTAATAATATGATAATTAAAGAACTTAAGTAAATATATCTTGAACCTACATTAAAAATGGCTGCCGTTTAGTAACGGCAGCCATTAATTTTTATGAATATTTCTCTTCACAATACTTGCATCTGTATACCTGCTGTTCTTCATCAGCAAGCACAAATACCTGCTTTAATCCCTGCTCTATAGATGTGATACATCTAGGATTCTTACATTTGATAATATTAGTAACCTGCTTTGGAAGCGATAATGTCTTCTTCTCTACTATCTCACCATTCTTAATAATATTAACAGTAATGTTATGGTCAACGAATCCTAAAACATCGAGATCAACAAGATCAAGACCACCCTCAATCTTAATAATATCCTTCTTGCCCATCTTATTACTTCTTGCATTCTTGATGATAGCAACCTGACAGTCAAGCTTGTCAAGGCCTAAGTAATTGTAAATCATCATTGCTTTTCCAGCCTCAATGTGATCAAGAACAAATCCTTCATTAAGTTCGCCTACATTTAACATATTATTCTCCTCCTTATGCATCCAATGAATCAAGTACACGAGCTAATGATGGATTAACTGCTGTGTCCAGACCAAGTAAAGTAAGTATAAGTGCCATTCTTACATATACGCCAAACTGAACCTGCTTGAAATAAGCAGCTCTGTCATCATTATCAACATCAACTGATATCTCATTAACTCTTGGAAGTGGGTGAAGAACATACATATCAGGCTTTCCAAGTGCCATCTTATCTTCATCCAGTATATAGAAGTCCTTCATTCTTAAGTACTCATCTTCGCTGAAGAATCTTTCTCTCTGTACTCTTGTCATATAAAGAATATCAAGTTCTGGCATAGCCTGCTCAAGGTTCTCAACTTCTACGAAATCACAGTTATTAGCCTTAAGTACATCATCCCTGATATAATCAGGAATTCTTAACTCCTTAGGTGATATAAGGACAAACTTTACATTCTTATATCTTACTAATGAGCTTATAAGTGAGTGAACTGTTCTTCCGAACTTAAGGTCACCACATAATCCTATTGTAAAATTATCAAGTGAACCACGGAGTTCCCTTATTGTCATAAGATCTGTAAGTGTCTGTGTAGGATGCTGATGTCCTCCATCACCTGCATTGATAATAGGAATGTGCGAATATTCAGAAGCTACCATTGGAGCACCTTCCTTTGGATGACGCATTGCACATATATCTGCATAACAAGAGATAACTCTTATAGTATCTGCAACACTTTCACCCTTTGACGCTGAGCTTGAAGAAGCCTCAGAAAAGCCTAATACCTGACCGCCAAGGTTAATCATGGCTGCCTCAAAGCTTAATCTTGTTCTAGTACTTGGCTCATAGAACAATGTGGCAATCTTCTTTCCATCACATACATGACCGTACTTTGATGGATCCTTTGAAATGTCTCTTGCAAGGTCTAATAATCTTGCCAGTTCATCAACGCTTAAATCAAGCGGACTAAGTAAATGTCTCATAATAGAAAAGCCTCCGTGTGTATATTTAATTAAAATAATTACTCTGTTCTGCTGTATTTCTCTGACTGAACCTTAATAAGTTCTGCATCATTAAAATAATCAATCTTCATAGCAGCCTTGACATCATCAAGTGTGTCCTGTGCAACAGCATAAGCCGCTTCTGTACCTCTCTTAAGGATATTATATACTTCTGGAATATCCTTTTCATATTCATGTCTTCTTGCTCTGATTGGTTCAAGCTCCTTGTTGATAACATTAAGAAGGAACTTCTTAACCTTAACATCTCCAAGACCACCTCTTCTGTAATGATCCTTTAATTCATCAAGATTCTTATAATCAGGAAGGAATTCAGCAAAATCCTCATCACTGCTGAAAGCATCAAGATAAGTAAATACTGTGTTACCCTCAACCTGTCCAGGATCAGATACCTGAATATGGTTAGGGTCTGTGTACATACTCATAACCTTTTTCTTAACTTCCTCTGGAGTGTCAGATAAGTAAATACAATTTCCTAATGACTTGCTCATCTTAGCCTTACCATCAGTACCAGGAAGTCTTAAACATGCCTTATTATCTGGAAGAAGAATCTCAGGTTCAACAAGAGCCTCTCCGTATACAGAGTTAAACTTTCTTACAATCTCACGGCACTGCTCAATCATAGGCTCCTGATCTTCTCCTACAGGAACTGTAGTAGCCTTAAATGCAGTAATATCCGCAGCCTGGCTTATAGGATAACAGAAAAATCCTACCGGAATACTCGCCTCAAAATTACGCATCTGAATCTCAGATTTAACTGTAGGGTTTCTCTGAAGTCTTGAAACTGTAACGAGGTTCATATAATAAAATGTAAGCTCTGTAAGCTGTGAAATCTGTGACTGGATAAATATATTAGACTTAGCTGGATCAATACCAACTGAAAGATAATCGAGTGCAACCTCGATTATGTTCTGTCTTACTTTCTCCGGATTATCAGCATTATCTGTTAATGCCTGTGCATCCGCAATCATAATAAAAATCTTCTCATATTCACCTGAATTCTGTAATTCAACTCTTCTCTTTAAAGATCCAACATAATGACCTAAGTGAAGTCTTCCGGTTGGTCTGTCACCTGTTAATATAATCTTAGACATAAGCGCCACCTTTCCTCATCCCAAAATTGTAAAAATTATATCATACTTTTACGCAAATGGCAAAATAGTTTAATATAAATTGGCAGAATAACTGCAATTCCTGCAAGGAATGTAAGTCCCTCATTCCAGCACACTGCATCAAAGCCAAAATGCGGTATCAGAAGCACAGCAACAGCCGCCCTACCAGCCATCTCAGCAAGTCCTGAGAGGATAGAATATTTGCCATATCCCATACCCTGAACAGAGTATCTCGCAGTAAACAAAAGTGCAAGCTCCGCATTAAACACACTTATATATTTTATGAATTTCACAGTGTAACCGACAACAACCGTATCGGCTGCATCTACGAATATAAGCGCCATATATTTACCTGTAAAAAAGCATACAACCATAGTAATTACAGAATAGATAAGACCTATCTCCAAAGTTCTCTTAAATCCCTCACTTATACGGTCAAATCTCTTAGCTCCAAAGTTCTGTCCTACAAAAGAAGAAAGTGCCGTTCCAAGCGCATTTAACGGACACAGAATCAGGTTCTTAATCTTATATCCAGATGTAAACCCAGCAATAGCTTCCTCTCCTAATGCATTAACATAATACTGCAGAATAATAGCTCCAATTGCAGTTATAGAATACTGCAGTCCCATTGGCATGCACATTTTAATAATGTTCTTCATGTAATACGGATGGAACTTTCTTTCATCTGCATTAACCGGAAATAACAGTTTGTACTTCTTAAAGATGTACACAGCACTAAGAACACCTGCAATTCCCTGTGAAAATATAGTAGCAACTGCAGCTCCGGCAACACCCCATTTCACAACAACAACCAGAAACAGATCAAGAAAAATATTAATAACTGTCGATACTGCCATAAATATAGTTGATTTCTTGCTATCCCCGAAAGCCATAAGAATTCCGAAGCAGAAATTATATAGTACCGTCAGTGGAAGCCCCAAAAATATAATAACAAGATACACATGTGCATCTTTAAATATATTTTCAGGTGTCTTTAACCACGTTAAAAAGAGTCCACTCATAGACGCTGTAACTGCTGTCATAATAACCGCGATTGCAAGCGCAAAGTAGACTCCGTTAATAAAATATTTTCTTAAATCAGTATTCTTTCCTGCGCCAAATGCCTGTGAAACAGGAACACTTATTCCTATACATGAACCTATACAGAAATAACACACTATATATGTAAGAGAAGATGTTGCACCAACCGCTGCAAGTGCCTTAGAACTTAAGAACTGTCCGACAATAGCTGCATCCGCAATATTATAAAGCTGCTGCAGTAACTGACCTAAAAGCACCGGACCTGCAAATGATAATAAAATCCTTGTTATTGGTCCATTAGTCATTTTTGCATTATCCATAGTGTTGGCATTTTCCATTTTTCTTCCATCCCATCATAATTACTAATAATTCTTAACCATTATAGTCCTTATGAAAAGATTTGCAACTGATAATCATTTTTTCTTTATATGAATCAGATATGATATTCCCCATATAATTAATGCTCCAATAACTGCTCCACAGCCATCAATTAAAACATCCTTTACCTGTCCGCTTCTTCCCGGCACAAAAAGCTGGTGAAGCTCATCCGTTGATGCATATAGTACGGCTATGCATACTGAAACCAATACATTTTTCCATCTGATTATGCTGACTGTAACAGCCCCCAGAACCAGTCCGGCAAGCATAGCATACTCTGTCGCATGTGCAGTCTTTCTTACCGGATGATCAATAGCCTGTGCCATATGAATCTGCTGCTGCTCACTTAAATCATCAAACCCCGGAACAAATACATGACAAACCATCATTCCAGCTTTAATACTCTGTTCTTCCGATTCATCCCCCGGTCTTGCCGAGAAAGAAAAAATAACAACCATCCATGTAACCGCAAGAATTGTGAAAACAATTCTCCGGACACTATACACCTTTTTCATTAATATCCTCACTTAAAAAATCCGGCATATAGCCGGAAATAATTATTATAATAAAATGAGCAGCACTATAAGCCGGGTTATGTCAGCATAAGCTGTGATGATCATCTATCTAGTCCTGCTGTTGCCAGCAGGCTCAAGCGACCTACCTAAAGCTCGGCGGGCAGCCTTTATATCGCTTTTATTTGGTCTTGCTTCGAATGGGGTTTACATGTGCCACTGCTGTTACCAGCAATGCGGTAGTCTCTTACACTGCCTTTCCACCCTTACCATAACTTTCGCCATGGCGGTATATTTCTGTTGCACTGGCCTTGGAGTCGCCTCCACCGGATGTTATCCGGCATCCTGCCCTGTGAAGCCCGGACTTTCCTCACCTGCACGAATGCAGCCGCGATCATCTGTACTACTCATAATATTTAGTTGTTATTACTCTCGTACACAATCTGATAAACTTCTATCTTAAACTGGTCTTCAGAATTAATTCCAACGAATCTGCATCCATAGGTTGTCTCTATTTCTCCAAGATTCTCCATTCTGATTACTTCAATAACCGCTTCAAATGATTCACCATTAGATAATCTAATATCAGTATCATAATATGTGTTAAGCCTGAATTCATAATCTGACTTGAATGCAATTCCATCTTTAGATATATTAATAACATTAACAGTAACTGTGTCACCTGAGTATCCTGTTACATATTTATCATCAAGCTGTCTTAATGAAATAGTAACATCAATATCTGTTCTTCTTGACCTTCTTTTTTCAATCCCCATGATTACCCTCTGTTATAAACAGGTGCTCTGCCTGTCCTTCTTCATTTAATCTACTTAATGATAACATTAACTTATGCAAAGTTCAAATATATTTTATATATATTATTATTTAATAAACATAGCATCGCCAAAACTGAAGAACCTGTATTTTTCCTGTACAGCAACTTCATATGCATGAAGTACATGTTCTCTTCCAGCAAGTGCTGATACAAGCATAACAAGCGTTGATTCTGGAAGATGAAAGTTAGTTATAAGGCAGTCTATAGCTTTAAATTTATATCCCGGATATATGAATATCTCTGTCCATCCACTCTTAGCTGGAATTGTTCCATCTTCAAGTGCAACAGATTCAAGTGTTCTCGTACTTGTTGTTCCAACAGCAATTACCCTTCCGCCATTCTTTCTTGTATTGTTAATCATGTCAGCAGCTTCCTGTGTAACAACATAAAACTCCGAATGCATATGATGATCAAGAATATTTTCTACCTTAACAGGTCGGAATGTTCCAAGTCCGACATGAAGAGTTACTCTTGCAATATTAACTCCCATTGCTTTGATTTTTTCAAGAAGCTCTGTTGTAAAATGCAGTCCGGCAGTTGGAGCCGCCGCAGAACCCTCATGCTTTGCATACACAGTCTGATATCTGTTCTTATCCTCAAGCTTATGTGTTATATATGGAGGAAGCGGCATCTGTCCAAGTTCATCAAGAATCTCTTCAAATATTCCATCATATGTGAACTGAATAAGTCTGTTTCCCTCTTCTACTATATCAATAACCTCTCCTATAAGCTTGCCTTCACCAAAGCTTATCTTTGCACCAACTTTAGCTTTCTTTCCCGGCTTGACAAGAACTTCCCATGTATCCTGTCTGTCTTCAAGTCTCTTAAGAAGAAGAACTTCAATAGCAGCACCTGTATCAACCTTAGTTCCTATAAGTCTTGCTGGTATTACCTTAGTATCATTAACAACAAGGCAGTCACCCGGCTTAAGATAATCTACAATATCTCTAAATATTTTATGTTCAATTTCTCCTGTTTCTTTATCAAGCACCATAAGTCTTGAACTTGATCTGTCAGACAAAGGATCCTGCGCAATAAGTTCCTCTGGCAGATCATAATAAAAATCATGTAAATCCATGTACTACTCCTTTCAAAGCAAAGGGGCGGCACCACACGCCGCCCCTTTCGCAGACCGCACAGTCTCTCAGCCACATTCGCGGCTTTACTACTGGTAGATTATACAGGTCATATTACTTTCTAAGCTCGATTCCATCAGCCTCAAGGTCTTTGAATATCTTCTCCATTACTGGTGTGATGTCCTTATCCTCAAGTGTTCTGTCCTTGGCTCTGAATGCGATTGAGTAAGCAACTGACTTGAAGCCTTCCTTAATCTGGCTTCCTTCATAGATATCGAAGAGGTTGTAGCTCTCTAATATCTTTCCGCCGCGCTTCTCAATAATCTTCTCAACTTCGCCAACTGGAAGTTCCTTAGGCATTACCATACTGATATCTCTTGTTACAGCTGGGAACTTTGCAATTCCTGTAAACTTCTTATCGAAGCTTGCCATTTCTGTAACTGTTGGAATATCAATAACAACAATATATGTTCTCTCACCGATTGAGTAAGTATCTGCAACATCTGGATGAAGTTCTCCGATGTAACCAATCTTCTTATCATCGTAATATACATCAGCCTGACGGCCTGGATGTAAGAATGGAATACCAGCCTTAGCATCATATGTTGGCTTCTTCTTCATTCCAATCTTCTCAAGGAATTCTTCAATAACACCCTTCATTGAGTAGAAATCAACATTGCCGAAAGCTCCGAGTGTGAATTCAACTCTCTCATCTGGAAGTTCGTTAACATCATCTGCTGCAAGATAAACCTTAGCTAATTCATATAACTTAACATTCTTGTTTCTTCTGTTATAGTTAGTTGATAATGATGTAAGCATTCCGTGGATTGGAAGTGTTCTCATAACTGAGAAATCCTCTCCTAATGGATTAGAGATTACAACTGTCTTTCTGTATACAGAATCAGCAGGAAGCTTTAACTTATCGAATACCTTAGGGCTCTCGAATGAGTATGTCATAGCCTGTGAGAATCCTGTAAACTGGGCAACCTCAGAAGCTGCATCTTCAATGCTCTGCTCGAAAGAAATCTTACCCATTGTTGTCTCTCCCTTAGGAAGAGTTGTAGGAATGTTGTCATATCCGAAGAATCTTGCAACTTCCTCTGCCATATCCGCATCTCTGTTAAGATCCTGTCTGAATGTTGGGATAATAAGCTCATTAGCATCTTTATCATATTCAATTTCAAGTCTTTCAAAGTAAGAAAGCATATCTTCATCTGATACATTAGTACCAAGTAAAGCATTGTATTTAGCCGGCTCAAAAGGAAGTCTCTTCTTAGTTACAGGGTCAGGATATACATCAACCACGCCTCCTACAACATCACCTGCATCAAGCTCTTCAATAAGCTGGCATGCTCTGTTGATAGCCTCCCTTGCATTCTCTGGGTCAAGTCCCTTCTCAAACTTACCAGAAGCGTCTGTTCTTAAACCAATCTTCTTAGTTGTCTTTCTGATGTTAGTTCCGTCAAATGTAGCTGCTTCAAAAAGCATTGTCTGGACATCATCAGTAATCATTGAATTCTCGCCACCCATGATACCTGCGATACCAACTGGCTTCTCACCATCACAGATAAGAAGTGTCTGTGCGTCAAGAGTTCTCTCCTGTCCGTCAAGTGTTACGAACTTTTCGCCATCAGTTGCTGTTCTTACAACAATCTTGTGACCTGCAATAGTGTCATAGTCATATGCGTGCATTGGCTGGCCATATTCTTCCATAACATAGTTAGTGATATCAACGATGTTGTTGATTGGTCTGATACCTGCTGTCATAAGTCTTTGCTGCATCCACTTTGGAGATGGAGCAAGTCTTATATTCTTAACAACTCTTGCAACATATCTTGAGCAAAGCTCCTTAGCTTCAATATCAACTGAAACCATTGTGTTAACATCCTCATCGTTACCTGTCTTAGTAACAACCGGTGGATTGAAAGGCTTTCTGAATGTAGCAGCAGCCTCTCTTGCGATACCGATAACGCTGTAGCAGTCTACACGGTTATTAGTAATCTCATATTCAAATACTGTATCGTTAAGTCCTAAGTACTCTACTGCACTTGAACCAACAACAGCATCATCTCCTAATATATAGATTCCTCCCTCTGGTGCATCTGGGAAGAATTCTCTTGAAGAACCAAGCTCCTCGATAGAGCACATCATACCGCATGACTCTACTCCTCTTAGCTTGCCCTTCTTAATCTTAATTCCGTCTTCTGGAAGCACTCCGCCGTCATGTCCTCCGGCGACTTTACCTCCGTCTAATACTACAGGAACCTTCTGTCCGCTTGAACCAACTTCAATGTTAGGTGCGCCTGTTACAATCTGGACATTCTCGCTGCCAACATTAACCTGACATATTACAAGCTTGTCTGCATCAGGATGCCTCTCAACTGAGAGAATCTGTCCAACTACGATTTTATCAAGGTTCTTGTCAAATGCATTAAAACACTCTACCTTAGTTCCTGAAAGTGTCATTGCATCTCTGAATTCCTGATCTGTACACTCAAGACCTGGAACCATTGCTTTTATCCAATTTAATGATGTATTCATATCGTCATTCTCCTTAAATATACTTTATCTTATTCCAGTCATTAGACCACTATATGAATCGATTTAAAACTGCTTTATAAATCTGACATCGTTTTCATAAAGAAGTCTCATGTCATCGATTTCGTACTTAAGAAGAGCAACTCTCTCAAGTCCTACACCAAAGGCAAATCCTGTATATTCTTCCTTATCAATTCCACAAAGCTCGAATACATGTGGGTGAACCATTCCACAGCCGAGGATTTCAATCCATCCCTCGCCCTTACAGAAACGGCATCCTTTACCACCACATTTGAAACAACTTACATCCATCTCGGCACTAGGCTCAGTGAATGGGAAATGATGTGGTCTGAATTTAACTTTAGTATCAGGCCCAAAAAGCTCCTTAGCGAATTCTGCTAAAGTTCCCTTAAGGTCTGCAAATGTAATTCCCTTATCAATTACAAGACCTTCTACCTGATGGAAGCATGGTGAATGTGTAGCATCAACTTCATCAGCTCTGTATACTCGTCCAGGAGAAATCATTCTGATAGGGAGCTTGCCCTTCTCCATAACTCTTGCCTGAACAGGTGAAGTCTGTGTACGGAGTACTATCTTATCATTGATGTAGAATGTATCCTGTTCATCCTTAGCCGGGTGGTTGGCTGGTATGTTAAGTGCCTCAAAGTTGTAGTAATCGTACTCAACTTCTGGTCCGTCAACTACTTCATAACCCATTCCGATGAATATCTTCTGGATTTCTTCTAATGCAAGTGTATTAGGATGCTTATGTCCTAACTCATCCCTCTTAGATGGAAGAGTAACATCTATTACTTCACTCTTTAACTGAAGTTCTCTCTTCTTGGCAGCTAATTCTGTCTTAGCCTTATCTAATACTTCTTCAATTGCCTGTCTTGTCTCATTAACAATCTGACCGACCTTAGGTCTGTCTTCTGGTGCAACTTCCTTCATACCTTTAAGTACTTCTGTAAGTTCACCTTTCTTTCCAAGGAAAGCGACTCTGATATCATTCAGCTTATCAAGCGAATCAGTTTCATTAATCTGTGCTAAAGCTCTTTCTCTAATTGCTTCAAGTCTTTCTTTCATCCTTATAGCCTCCATACTTCTTTCGCTTTTTATCAATCATCTGCGTAAAAAGCCACTGTTTATTGTAACATATCGATTTTATTTTGCAACCCGTGAATGTCTCTTCTCATACATTTCTATTACGCGCATAGCACCATCACTATGTTCAGGATTAGACAATGTAGCATTTTTAATATTGCTTTTTGCTTCTTCTATACGCTTTTCATTATATTCAATCTGCTGTCTTAACTTATATCTTCTTGTGTTAAGTTCATGTCTTACTTCAACCATTTCCTTAGGATTAATAAGCGCCTTTACCCTTCCAAACCACACATGCGTATCATATACGCCTAATTTCCTTAAGATATCTTCCAGATCACTTTCTGCACTGTTGAGAGATGAAGTCATATCCAGCATCCGGTTCTGCTCTTCTTTCATCTCTTTATATAAATTAAATTTTTTCTCCAGTTCATATGCACTCTTTACACCAAACTTTGAATATTCATAATCAAGAGTATTAGAAACATTGATATATTTTATTTTAATCTTATTAAGAAGACCTATTGTCTTATTAAGCTTTATCTCCGTAATAAGTACATTTCTTTCAGTAACTTTAAGTATTGCAACCATTCCAACAGAAAGAATAGCTGCCAGTAAAGATACTATTATAAACAATGCTGTATCAGAATCACTCTCTACAATCATCATTGATATTATAAATATAACAAAAACTATAACTAATGCTATAAATGCTGTTTTGGCAAGCATTCTTATCTTTAACTGCCTTTTTACAAGCATTTTGGATTCAAGACGCAGATTCATTTTCTCTGCTTCAAGTATTCTTAAATCCTGCTTTACAGAATCATAATATTCTTCCTGGGCATGTATAAATCTGATTCCGGATGGTATTTCATCTTCAAATGTTTCAAGTCTCCTGTAAGCTGCATTTGACAATTTATGTTCTGATGATTTCAGTATTCTTCTGTCAACCATCATATTGTCAATAATTTCTGCACATGATACTATTTTATTCTTAATATCCTCCGGCGCTTCATCTATAAGCTGTATATCATTAAAATCCTCTGTTACTGCTTCATATTCAGACTTGACACTTTCAATATACCCTGCCGCTTCTTCCATGATTTCGCACTGCTGTTTTACATACACTTCCAGATCATGTGTTCCGAATCTTCTGGTATCAACCGGTTCTTTGATTGTTATATTTTCTTTTTCATCATTATTCTCTGTTTTATTTTTAATCTCTGTACTGTAATTTTTTTCTACAGCCTGTATCAGAGTCTGTGCCTGAACACTGTTTAAAAGATGATCATATTTTTCTTCTTCAAGCTTGCTTTTTTCCTGTTTCTTTCTGGTCTCATAATCAGTTCTGCCTTCAACCTTGATTTCCTTTTCTTTCTTTTCTCTGGCTTTCTCAAATGCATCATACAATTCCATTGCATGATTCTTACTGTTTTTTAAATCATCATCTGAATCTTCACCATCAAAAATCCATTTATCGTATGTACCAGAATAGTAATCCTCCGGTTCACGCTCATGTTTTTTCTTTTTAAACATTCCCATATATATCACCAAATCTTCTAAAATGTTTTACTATATTTCATGTAATCTTCTTTCCAGTGCAACAATTCTTCATCAATTGATGCATTAAATCCAGCTACATTTCCTTCCTGTTTCAATGCATTTATACTGTCAAGCTTTCTGTATTCATCACTATATCTGGCATTATCCATAAGTGTTTCTATTTCTCTGCTTATTACATATTCATCTTCTGATGCATCTACATTAATAGGACCACTGTTTCTGTCTGCAAGCATTTTTGCTGCAATACTGCATTTTTTTGATTCCTCATGCTGTCCTGTTTTATATGCATCATCGTAGTATTTTGCAGCCTTATTATAAAGAAACATTCTCGCATATGCCGTTCCAAGATTATGATACACCTTTGAATATTCTGAACCGGAAAGCCCGCTTCCCTTGTAGTCATTTATTATACTTTCATAACATTTGACGGCACTGAAAAAACATTCATTGGCAAGATAACCGTCACCTCTCGACTTTAATCTTTCACACACGTTCTGTCTGCCAAGAGTATTAAGTGTTTCCCGTATCTTTTCAATATCAGAAACAGAATAATAATCAACAGTCTTTAATATTGTGACCAGTATCTCAGCAAGTCCCGCTTTCTTTTCATACAGGCTTCTCACTCTTTCAGACAAATCTTCCTCACCTGTCTGTCTTAAAAATTCTATAAGTCTGCCATTAATGAAATCCTGACCAATAAGGTATATATTATTATAAATGTAGTAACAAAGTTCTTCAGCAGTGTACAGCCGCATGCCTGTACCTTCTATAACAAGCGGCTTATCTGTCTGTTTTCCTCTGCACAGAATCATTTTCCCCATTGTGTTCTCCATTCCATGTGTTTATCCACATTTATCCATTAGCAAATTCCAGTTCCTTGTAAATAACTTTTCCAGAACTCTTAAAGAAATCTCCGAATCCCATATCCTTAATACTTATAAGACATCTGTCTGCACTCATAAATTTAACATTCATGGATATTCTTGTTGTCATTCCTTCCCTGAAAGGAATCTCACTTATATCAATAACTTCATCATAATACCGGTTGTCCGGTGTTATAATTTTAAGCGTTATCTTTCTTAAATCATCAAGCATATATTCCATAGTTCTGTCTGCCATATACCAGTTTGTTCCGGGCTTTATTATCCTGAATCTCTTGTCCTTTCCATACTGGACTATATCTGTCTCAATTCCATACTTTACCCTGTTATCAAGAAGCATTGTCACATCTGTAAATATCCTTGGCTTAACTGCTTCTAATGCACACAGGCACGCGCCTTTGCAATACAGGTTCTGTCCAACAAATGCTTTTCTTCTTGTCACCATTAACTTTGCAAATTTAGGCGGTAATTTTTCAACATTAAACCCGCTTCCTGTAAGATACGCTGATGAAACAGGTCTTTTAGCAAAATATTCCTCAGCCATATTACAAAGTTCATCCTCAACGCCGTCTATATTTCCATTCGAAGCTGCATTACATATAGCCTGTGATGTGTAATCTGTGCTTTCCTGTAACAGATAATTATTATTATCTTTTTTCCTTATGGCAAGCATATCGCACCTGATGCCTTTGCTTCCATAATCAAAAAGTGCCACACCCGATGAGTAAAGTTCTCTTTTCTGGCTGTATGCATAATATGCAAAGCTTTCTGCCTTACTTATAAGCTGCCATTTGTCTCCTGATATTCCTGCCCCCTCAAGTTCATCCCGCACACGGTTAAGTTCATCAATGTAAAACCCCGGCAGTGTTATACATACACTTTTCACCTGTGTTTCATTCGATAACCTTAAACATTCTGCCACAAGTTTATTGACAGGATAGACTTCATCCGGCTGTTTTTCTTTTCCTTCCGGAAGTAAATTTACAGTTCTTATAACGCCTTTTGTACTGTCATATATTCCAGCCTGAATTGTTTTTTCTGCTATATCTATTCCAGCTATAAGACCACCATTATATTCCATCCCTGTCTCCTTACTTCACAATTTTAAACATCTGGCTGCTGACATATTCTTCTACAGCATAACTGCGCATAAGCTTCTTTAACGTTGCCATATCATGAAGCTGTCTGCTTGCAAGACAGTCATTAATTGCATCAAATCTTCCGCAGCCGGTATCAGGATTCACTTCCTCATATCTGAAATTATATTTTTCAGACACATTTTCTTCCTTATTGCCTGTCACTGTATAATTATAATTAATCTCATCACCATAAAACAGATTAAATCTGCATGTATATATTCCCCAGCCATTAGATTTCATTATCTGCGTGTACTGCTGATTATCTGAACCTGTAGTATAAGTTATTGTAACCTTGCTCTCCGGACTTGCAATGCATTCTAACACTGTAATTCCAAGTACATTATATGGCATGTCCAATACACCGTTAAATTTCTTATAAAATGCATATATTCTGTCATTAGCACATAATTCATCAAGAATATCCTGCGCATACTTTTTCTTTTTTTCATCTTCTAAAACATTTGTATTCTTAGATATATTCTTAAGCCACGCCACATAACAGCATTCAGGAAGACCTGTTCCATCCTCCATGCATTCTTCTATTACCCTGAATACAATATCATTAGCTTTCTTCTGTCTTATCAGATAAAGCTGGGCATTATATGAAAGATATGCCTTCACAATCAGCATATCAGGCATCTTACTGTAATAATCAGAAAATACCTCTGTAAATCTTCCACTGTGCACTCCTGTATACATCATCTGGGCAAGCAGTCTTTCTGACAAATGTGTCACATTAACGCCATAGCTTAATCCAGCCTTCCATACTTCATACATTTCCTCATTGGTTCCATTGAAAAATTCGGACATATATGAAAGTACCGGTTCATTATATATATGTTCTCTGAAAATATATGCTGTAATCTCATCAATAACATCATTATGTGAATCCGCAACATTCTTAAGAATATAATCTGTCATCTTAAGAAGCTTCGTAACAGCTACACGGCTGCATCCATATATACACACAAGTTCATATGCCTGCGAATACATAGAAGAATCTATAAGTATTTCTATAAGATTCTTCGCATCCTCTGATGATAACCTTTCTGTATCTACAAACGGATATTCATGCCAGAAATCATCAAGTTCATAATGATTCCTGTAATAATCAATCATCCACGAATTAATTGTCTGTCTGAATGCTTCATTAACACCCGGCAGCTTTTTAACTGTTTTATAACACATTAATGTCTGGTCATTGAATATCTGCATTTTATTCAGCCTGCATGCACGGCTCACAAGAACTCCTGCTTCTTTACTTAATGTATCATCACATGCCGCAAATACTTCCTTATACTCCTCATCATCAAACACTTTTTCTATTTCATAATCGACTCCGGAATTTCTTAACTTTCCATCACAACAAAGAAATTCTACGGCTGCATCTGTATTATACATGTATATATAGCAGTCAGTTCCTGTAAATTCATAACCGCATTTATCTATAAGCTGTGTATGTGTCACGCTGATTTCTTTTACATAACTGCTAAAACACTGAATCTTATACACATATCTTAACCTGCATATAAAATCATTCGTCTCCTCTGTTATAAGCTGCGTTCCCAATAATGCCTTATAAAGAATAACAAGATAATCATTAATGTTTCCTGCCTTTAACTGTTCATAAACATATATCTCAATATCCTTTTCAAAGCTGCTGTATATGTCTTTATAATAACTGTCCCTTCCTGTTATTATATTTGCATATAAAAATGCTTTATCCATTCCCACCAGCGTATTATCATATGAAAAATACATCATGACAATCTTAGGAAGCTGTCTTCCAACATCTTTCTTCATGCTTGCAATATAGAATTCATACAGCCTTGTTATTCTCAGTCCACGAAGTACCCCAAGCTCATATATATCGAAATACTGCTCACCTGTAAGTCCCAGTCTTATCATCTGTGAAACCAGTGCTGTAAGAATTTCATCACTTCCAAACTGCTCATTCAGTTTCTTTAATAATGATACAAGCTCATATGAACCATTCTTTTCTGATGCCGCAACATCAGCAATCTGCATTGCAAGTTTTTCATTAATGATTCCATATCTGCATCCGAAATTAATAACCCTGATTTCAAATCTGTTGAGAACCCTCAGAAGAACCGGCTGTGCATTTAATATGTTTATCGCTTCCAGATATATAACAGGACTGGTACATCCTTCATTTACAATATCCTTGATTCTTACAAGCCTGATACTTTTATTACTTTCTGTATCTGCATCAAGATAAAAAAGTACCCATAATAATCTGTATGTATCATAGCCATTTTCAAAGAATTTCTTTACCTGCCTGTTTACCTGTTGTGTGTACTCTTCTTCTTTCACAAGGAGAGTCGATACATAAAGGAAATAACAGTACATCTCAACATCATCGCCAATTCTGCCAAGCATGTCCTTCTTAAGAAGTTCCATCATCTGTGAAGCCTCTTCTTCTCTTCCTGACATGGCAAAAAGCTGCACCTGTGCAATATCATAGAATGGTTCGCTGCCCTTAATTCCTCTTATTCTGTCAATTATCTGCAATGATTCAGAAATCCATTTTTCCTTTTTAATCTTTTTCATTCTGAAATCAAGATAATACCGGGTAAGTGCCTCCACTGCCTTTTTATTTTCTAATCTTACATCATACTGGTCAGAAGCTTCCTTTTCATTATGCACTACAACTACAGGTATTCTGAAATGCTGTCTGTATGTATCTATACATATATATCCAAAATTGTTTCCGGCATGTAATTTTTCCGGATTGATAAAATATTCCGCTTCATATCTGTCACCAACAAATTCATTATCTCCAATAACATTTTTGCCAGTCTCAATAAAATCCACTTCAGAATATATATTTACTTCTGCTGTGCCATGTCCGTTTTTTTCAATTGTAATTGTGCCTTTATATTTCTCATTAGATATATTAATTCTTACTTCTGTTGTATCAGCATTAATAGAAGCATCCTTTTGTGGCTCAGGCTTTTTAACAGTTACCGGTTCACATGTAAATACAAATGGAATAACCTTCTCTCCTGCATTGCTGACTACCGTAAAGTTTCCTTCTATGTCGTCCTTTTCCTCTATTCCCTCAGCATTAACAACATAGCTTATATTTATATCAGTTCCATTAAAACTCTGTGTAATCACATTAACTCTCTCATTATCAGAATATACTTTTCCTGCTGTCTGCACAGAAGCAGTAAAAGTAAAGTTCCCTTCTGTACATTTGCCACAGTCAACATTCATTGCAGCCTGTTCGTTCTCAAATGTCAATTTAGGAACCTCAATAATTGATTTACCTCTTGAAAGTCTGTTAATGTAATCCCTCATTGGAAACTATGCCTCCGAATTAATCTTCTCCAAATGTTTCTTAATTTCCTTCTCATATCCCATATCGGATGGTTCATAGAATTTTTCATTCACATAAGCATCCGGCAGATACTGCTGTTTTACAAAATGGTTAGGATAATCATGTGCATACTTGTATCCTACACCATGTCCTAACTTTGCACTGCCCTTATAATGTGCATCCTGCAAATGTACAGGCACAGGTGCAGTCTTCGAATTCTTCACCACATCCATTGCCTTATCAATTGCCATGATACACGAATTACTCTTAGGTGCTGTGGCAATATAAAGTGCTGCCTGACTAAGTATTATCCGTGCTTCCGGCATACCTATCCTTTCAACAGCCTGTGCTGCTGCAACTGCCACCTGCAATGCATTAGGATCAGCATTACCTACATCTTCACTTGCACATATCATGATTCTTCTGGCAATGAATTTTATATCTTCTCCCGCATATAACATTTTGGCAAGATAATAGCTTACCGCATCAGGATCTGAACCTCTCATGCTCTTAATAAATGCAGATATAGTATCATAGTGATTGTCACCCTCTTTATCATATCTTACTGAGCGCTTCTGGATACATTCCTGTGCTGTTGCAAGGTCTATATGGATAATTCCGTCCTCTGATCTGTCTGTAGTAAGTATACCAAGTTCTATGGCATTAAGTGCATTTCTTGCATCTCCATTGGATATGTCAGCTAAGAATTCCAGTGCATCATCATCAATTGACGCCTTGTAGCTTCCCATCCCCTTCTTTTCGTCATATACAGCTCTTTTAATTATTGTCTTTATATCATCTTTTTCAAGCGGCCTCAATTCAAATATTATTGACCTTGATATTAAAGCCCCGTTTACCTCAAAATATGGATTTTCTGTGGTTGCACCAATAAGAATTATTGTTCCATCCTCAACAAAAGGCAACAGATAATCCTGTTGTCCCTTGTTAAATCTATGGATTTCATCTACAAAAAGTATAGTCTTTCTGCCATACATTCCAAGATTATCCTTTGCCTTTGCAACAACCTCTTCCATGTCCTTTTTGCCTGCTACCGTCGCATTTACCTGACAGAACTCCGCACTTGTTGTATTAGCAATAATTCTTGCAAGTGTAGTTTTTCCTGTTCCCGGTGGTCCATAAAAGATAACCGAGCTTAACTTGTCAGCTTTAATAGCCCTGTAAAGCAGCTTATCTTTACCGACTATGTGCGACTGTCCAACCATCTCCTCCAGAGTTTCTGGCCGTAATCTCATCGCAAGCGGAGACTCATTATTCTTATTGTTTTCCCTCATGTATTCAAACAAATCCATAATCAAATCCTTATCCACAAAACATTTATTTAAGTTCTGTTCCGAGCCACAGCCTGTCAACATATCCAATCTGACTGCTGTTATTACCCTTAAGGGTATTAGAATACAGTATATTATCAGAATCATATGAATATATTCTGTTCTTATAGAAATGTGTTCCCTGCGTACCTGTATTAGAATCTGCTTTAAATATAAGTACCGCTTTTTCTTTAATATTGTTCATATAATACTGGCTGCTATCTGCAATATATGTTATTGCCTTGCTTTTATTATACACTTTCGAAAGCGAACCTGACAGCACATTATCTGCAATTTCATTTATCTTATTATTCTGGACACTTTTCAGAATATTTTCAGAATTAACATATACAATCTGCTTATCACCTGCAAAATATATATAATTCTTATCCCTTGTCATTGAATCTATACTGTTAAATTCCCCTGTTTTCCTATCTGCCACAAGTGCTGACTTTATATTACTGCCTGTTATCTTATAAATAACTGAATCATCTTTATCATATATATAATCAGCATCTGCATCAGGTTTATTATCTATTTTAAATGATGTATTATCCCCGCAGTCATAATAATACGCTCCAGCCGCTGTCGCATATACAAATGTATCTGCGTCTGAAAGTCTGTTTAATATATCTGCATTTCCGGTATATACATCTTTTACTATGTCAGATTGTGCCCACAATTGTGTTACTGCGTCATCAACTGTCTCTGGCTTATCCTTCTTCTCAAAATTATATGTATACAATGTTCCTTCTGTATTCAGACATACAATTATTGATTTATCACTATAAACATACGCCTTATTAAGCCTGCTTTCCACAACTTCAGTAACCGGAACCATACCGTCCTTTTTCGTATCTTTTATATTGCTTACAAGCAGCTTTGCACCGGCTGTTGAACCTAAATCATCAAGAACATCTATGGCTGAATACACAACCATTCCCTCATCTGAAATATAGTAAATTTCTTTCTTGTAATCATCAGATGATACAGAAACACAATGATTCTTATTCCATATATACATAGAATACTTTCCTGCATCAGCATTTTCATCGTATGTGACAGTTACAAAATATTTTCCGTTATCACTTGCCATGCTTATTATATTCTTATCAGAATCTATATCCTCAGGCCATTGTGGTGTATAAAATGTTTTTCCATCTGCTGCAAATACGGCTTTATCCTCATCGCACACATAATTGCTGTCTAAGCCCGCAATATCATATATTTTCCCATTATAACTCACATACAAAGCATAATTTTTCTTTGTTGCAAGCTTGTATATTCCAAACGCTGCTGCACATACAATCACTAATACAGCTAATGCAGCAGCTGTCATTTTCATTCTTTTGTTTACTTTACGACGGGCAATCCTTACCTTTGACTGTTCACGCTTTTCGTGATTTTCCTTATCATTGCCCTTCTGTTGTTTATCCATCTTCCGCTGGTTATCAGCTTTATTACTGTTCTGTTTCTTTTTAACCTGAACACGTTTTATCAATTCCTGTCCATAGTCACTTGGTGATTTCTCTTTTTTATCAGAAGAAGCAGACCTGTCTTTCAAAGCCTGCTTCTCTTCATATGCTTTTCTTCTGGCAAGATAATCACTGTTATTGACTAATATGACAGGCCCGTCACATCTGGGACACTGACTGCCCTCATATTCCTGACCACATTTAGTACACAGCATAATTCTTTCCTTTAACAAAATAATAACTAAAATTTCATTCTTATATTAATTAAAATCTGAATTTATCTTCAAAATATGCCTTAAGATCTGCAATCTTTATTCTTTCCTGCTGCATTGTATCTCTGTCTCTTACAGTTACAGCATCATCTTCTTCTGAATCGAAATCATATGTGATACAGAATGGTGTACCAATCTCATCCTGTCTTCTGTATCTCTTTCCGATATTACCTCTGTCATCAAATTCACAGTTATAGTACTTAGAAAGCTCTGCATATATCTTTTCTGCACCTTCATTTAACTTCTTAGAAAGTGGAAGTATACCAATCTTAACTGGTGCTAACGCTGGATGGAAATGAAGAACTGTTCTTACATCTCCTCCTTCAAGCTCTTCTTCATCATATGCTGAGCAAAGGAATGCTAATGTTACACGGTCTGCGCCAAGTGAAGGCTCGATAACATATGGTATATACTTCTCCTTAGCTTCATCATCAAAGTATGACATATCTTCGCCAGATACTGTCTGATGCTGTGTAAGGTCATAGTCTGTTCTGTCAGCAATACCCCAGAGTTCGCCCCAACCGAATGGGAAGAGGAATTCGATATCTGTTGTTCCCTTAGAGTAGAAGCAGAGTTCTTCTGGTGAATGATCTCTTGCTCTCATTTCATCTTCCTTAATTCCTAATGCCTTAAGCCAGTCTATGCAGTACTGTCTCCAGTATGTGAACCACTCAAGATCTGTTCCAGGCTTGCAGAAGAACTCTAATTCCATCTGCTCAAACTCTCTTGTTCTGAATGTAAAGTTACCTGGTGTAATCTCGTTACGGAATGACTTACCAATCTGTCCGATACCAAAAGGTACTTTCTTTCTTGATGTTCTCTGAACATTCTTGAAGTTAACAAAGATACCCTGAGCTGTCTCTGGTCTTAAATATACTGTGTTCTTAGCATCCTCAGTTACACCCTGAAATGTCTTGAACATAAGGTTAAACTGTCTGATATCTGTGAAATTATGCTTTCCACATGAAGGACAGCAGATATTCTTCTCATCAATGAAATTCTTCATCTGCTCCTGTGTCCAGCCATCAACTGAACCACCGAGGTCATATGAATTCTCGTCTGCCCAGTCTTCTATAAGTTTATCTGCTCTGAATCTCTCATGACATTCCTTGCAGTCCATTAATGGATCAGAGAATCCACCAAGATGACCTGATGCTACCCAAGTCTGTGGGTTCATAAGAATTGCACAGTCAACACCAACATTGTATGGGCTTTCCTGTACGAACTTCTGCCACCATGCCTTCTTAACATTGTTCTTTAACTCAACACCAAGGTTACCATAATCCCAGGTATTAGCTAATCCACCATAGATTTCAGAACCTGGGTAAACAAATCCTCTTGCCTTAGCTAAAGAAACAATTTTCTCCATTGTCTTTTCCATAATAATATAATCCTCCTAAAGGCAACAGCCTGACTACATCGAACTGCATCGGCTGCTACATAATCTTAATTATTTTATAACATTTAGTGCTGATTAGCAAGAGGTTGATACATTAATCCTCCCAAGGACGAATCCTGTAAGCAGCACCTATCTCATCACATATCTTCTGGCACTCTGCCTCTTCCTCGTGAGATATGGTTGTGTCAACTGTTGTAAGAACAACATTAGGAATATACCTGGTACATTCCTTTGCGAAGTTTATCATCTCATCAAATGATTTCTCACCGAACTTACTTCTTACAAGTGCATTGTATTCATCTTTGTGCGGATTGTTAAGACTGATTGATATTGTGTCGATAAGACCTTCCATCTCTGGCACGATATCTCTGCCATTGACAAGATTTCCAACTCCGTTAGTATTGATTCTTGTCTTTTTGCCAAATGTTTTCTTGACATACTCAGCAACCTTGATAAGAACATCGAATCTTTCTGTCGGTTCTCCGAATCCACAGAATACAACCTCTTCATACTCATCCATATTGAACCTGGCAAATTCAGCAATAACCTCATCATATGATGGTTCTCTCTCAAGCCAGAGTCTGCCTGACTCTCCGATTCTGTCCATTGTCTGTCTTAAACAGAAAGTACATGAATATGGACATTTGTTAGTTAAATTAACATATAAATTATTATGAACCTTATATAATATCTCCATTGTAATTCTTCTCCTTTTTACTTCAACGTAGTCAGCAGTTCCTCAAACGGCACACCGTCTGTCAGAGGAATATCCATCTCTATAGCCTTGAGTATGCATTTTTTTATAAATGTAGATGCTTTTCTTACTGACTCATGGAAATTCACACCATTTACAGCATCTGCAGCTATTATAGATGCAAATATATCTCCTGTTCCGGAACGCTGTGTTCCAACCTTCATAGTCTTAATAAGATAGTCTTCCCTGTTCTTTTCATAACAGTAATTACCAATATAATGGCCCCGCTGGATTCCTGTAATAACAATCTTAGATGGTCCCATTGCAACAAGCTTCATTGCAATTTTTTTAAGCTCATCATTGGAATAATCCGGTCTGTATGGCTCGTCAGTTAAAATACATGCTTCTGTGAGGTTCGGTGTAAGAATATCTGCATATTTTACAAGCTTCTTCATCTCCTGGCATGTCTCATCAGTATATGTCGGATACAGATTTCCGTAATCCCCCATAACCGGGTCGATAACAACAATATTATCTTCCGCCTTAAAATTCTTGAAAAATTCTTCAACAATAGCAATCTGATTATGTGAACCTAAGAATCCTGTTACAATTCCATCAAATTTAAGGTTTAACTTCTTCCACTCTGCCATATAAGGTGGCATATTCTCTGTGAAATCTTTAAAATAAAAGCTGTCAAAGCCTGTATGATTAGAAAATATCGATGTAGGCATTGGACAGCACTGAATCTTCATTGCTGATATAACAGGCAGCTCAACCGCAATAGAACATCTTCCAAAACCAGAATAATCATTAATTGCTGCTATTTTCTTCTGGTTATTATGAGACACATTATTCTCTGGCATATTGTCTCTCCTTTCATCTAAATGTGGCATAAACCTGACAGCCGTTATATGACAATTCTGCCATAATCTGACTGCAGTCCACACATAAAATCTTTATCTTTTAATATACAAAAAACTGGCATATGATAACATAGCCAGTTTGTGCAATATTTATATGGTCAGTTCTTAAATCGTAAGATTAAGCATTTCCTTTGACTTAAATTCTTTATCAAATACAGTGCTTTCCAGCCGGTTCACTACAAGCCTTAATTCTTCCTGAACTTCCTTTGTAACTGTAAATGAATACAGCCTGTTAAGCTGTGCTGTGACAATATACTGGAGTGTATATACTGTCGAGCCTGAAAGTGTAATTCCATCATATACATTTGTGGCACAATTCTTACAACATAGTCCGTTTCTTGAATACGAATATACATACAGATTATCTTCTCTGCCGCATTCGTGACATGCGAAGAAATCCGGACACTCACCGTTAACTGCAATCATTCTTATCTCGTATATGAATCTTATAAGCTCATGGCTGACAGCACCTCTGCCCAATGCCTTAAGAGTAATATAAAGCAGATTAATCATTTCTGATGCATCAAGATTCTCCCTGCCATAATAATCTGCAATCTCAGCAAAATAGCAGGCGTAGCACACGGCATTAAGGTCATTTACCACATTTTCAAAATACTCCTTAGCTGATGCCTTATACATCGTATATGAATCGCGTCCACGGTACACCTCATACGTTCCAAATATAAAGCTTCTCGTAACACCAATCAGCGCGCTGTTAGGTTTTCTCGCACCTTTCGCAAATACAGTTATCTTGCCATACTCCTTAGTCAGTATAACCAGTCTTCTGTCATATTCCCCGACAGGCATGGCGGAAAGTATCATGCCTGTAACAGTAGTAACCTCCGCCATCGCACCCTCCTGTCATGTATATTATTTGTCCTTCTTTTTGTCATATCCGAAGTTCTTAAGAAGAATATCACTGTCACGCCATTCTTTCTTAACTTTTACCCAGAGCTTAAGATTAACCTTCATGTCAAGCTGCTTCTCAATCTCGTATCTTGCATTAGTTCCGATTTTCTTAAGCATTTCGCCACCCTTGCCAATAATAATTCCTTTGTGGGAATCTCTTTCGCATATGATAGTAGCGTCGATATCTGTAATAGGACCTCTTGCATTTCTTCTTTCCTTGAAGCTGTCAATAACAACCGCAATTCCGTGTGGAATCTCATCATTTAATGCATGAAGTGCCTTCTCTCTTATAAGCTCTGCAACAATCTGCTTCATTGGCTGGTCTGTTACTGTATCTTCATCATAGTACATCGGACCATAATCAAGATGCGAGAATATAACATCAAGCAGGTCGTCAACATTATTGCCGTTTCTTGCACATACAGGAACAATATCAACAAAATCAAGTTCCTTTCTGTAGCAGTCAATAACCGGTAGAATCTCCTCTTTCTTAATTGTGTCAGTCTTATTGATAACAAGAACTATAGGAGTTTTACATTCTTTAAGCTTCTCGACGATATGCTCCTCGGCAGCTCCAAGATGTGTTGTAGGCTCAACAAGCCAGCATATAAGGTCAACCTCACTGATTGTCTTCTCTGCCGCACCAACCATGTATTCACCAAGCTTGTTCTTAGCCTTGTGGATACCCGGAGTATCAACGAAAACAATCTGTCCTCGCTCATCAGTATATACAGTCTGTATTCTGTTTCTTGTAGTCTGAGGCTTGTTAGAAGTAATCGCAATCTTCTGTCCGATTATCTGATTCATAAGTGTTGACTTACCAACATTAGGTCTTCCTATAAATGTTACAAAGCCTGTCTTAGTTCTTGTGTTCTCTGCCTTAGCACCCCCGGTAATTCCGCTGGCTGCAAGCATCTCATCTAAATTCATACATTATTCCTTTCTATTATCCCTGCACCTTGATAAGTGGCTGTATCTTATCAAAAAGCTCACTCTCTTTATTAATTTCCTTGCTGCTTCCCACAACGCAGAAATAATTCTCATCCATCGCACATCTTACAAGTGGAGCAAGCTCTCTTATTCTTTCTACATTACAGTCAAGAACCTGACCTCTTTCTTTCTTGAGTGATTCATAATCTGTGTTACAGATGTATGCACCAAATGATCTTGTTCCCTTTGCTGCCGGATTCATAGGTGTATCCATATCACCTATTGTTCCGATTATGAACTTGACCATGTCCCTGTCGCTTACATCAAAATGTTCAAGATAGTCTGCTGCATTTTCATATATATCGTTAGTCTTTCTTAAGTTAGGGTCTCTGTAAGAAACCATATACATGTCACCGTTTCTGTAAGAACCGCTCATGCAGCCGTATGCGCCGCCTTTTACTCTAACATTAATCCAGAGATAATCATACGAGAATATAACCTTAAGCACTCTTAATGCTCCTGTGTATTCATATCCTCCATCTCTGAAGTTACCACATCTTGCAACATACTGGACCTGTGAAGCTGAAGTATATCCTGTCTTGACATTTGCAGGTGTGTACTTTCTTTCGCATGCTGGCATGTCCGATTTTTTCAATTCTTCCGCATACTTTCCGAAAGCAGGTGCAAATGCATCATATCCCTTATCATCAGCAGTAAAGCTGACAATAATATTCTCTTTGTGGAATATATAATCGACAAGTTTGCTTAACTTATCTGCGATATCTTCCTTAAGCTCATCAAACTGTGAGTCAAGCTTCTGTATAAGCTCATAGAACCCATATCCTCTCATCTCGTTAGAATAATATGCATTTCTTGAGAACTGTGCCATACCTGCAAGCATTGCTGTTGAATGTCCTGCACTTGTCATTGTGCTTTCCATTCTTGACTTAAGCTTCGCAATTATCTCTTTAAGTCTCTTATAATCTGAGAACTTTGTCTTATATATAATTTCATTCATCATATCAAGGACGAACTGGATATTGTCATAGAGAACCTTACCCTTAACCTCATACATGATAGTACATTTGTCAAAATCCTTATTATCTGTGTATATGGCAGCATCAGTTGAGATTCCACCACAGTTAATATTGATTTCATTAGTCAGCTCTGTATATGTGTACTTTTCAGTATCCATAAGTCCAAGAACCGAGCTTAAAAGTCCGATATATGGAAGCAGTTCATCAGGCACATTCTTACAGTCGTAGCACATCATTATATATGCAATTCCATTAGTGAACATATTGTGGTGGATTACATCAACACCACCAGTCTTCTTAGGGTCAATATATAACTTAGCCGGCTCTCTTGTGATATCCTTTAACTCAAGCTGTGGAATCTTCTCAAGATCCTTCTGGCTTGAAGGTGTATCCTGATATTCCTTTAATGCCTTTGTCTGCTTAACAAGCTCTTCCAGTTCTTCCTTGGGAAGTGTTGCCTTATACTTTGCAAGCTGCTCTGCTTCCTTTGCTTCCTTCTCCTCTGCAAGTCCATGCTTTGGAACAAGGCTTAACACTACCTCATGGTTATTACCTATAATATTGTCTTCAATGAATTTCTCAAAGAAGCCATTCTCTGAATCCTTCTTGATTATTTCAAATGTCTCACCTGCCTCAACATGAACAAATGGCTTGTTCTCATCATAAAGCCAGCTGTCCATCATTGTGAGATAATACATAAGTCCCTTTGGATATGGTCCAAAATCAGCTTCTCTGTATTTGAATTCGTAATAGTTGATTCCTGCCTTAACCATTCTCTTGCTAAGACCGTTCTTAACAATATCAGAAAGCGTGTCTTCAACAACACTCACAAATCTGTCTCTGTCACTCTCATTCGCATTCTTAGTAATAATTGAATACACCGGCTGGTACACAGAAGTCTCTAACACACTGTACACATCTGTTCCAATTCCGGCGTCAATAAGTGCCTGCTTAAGCGGAGCACCCGGTGCCATGATAAGTGCATAATCAAGAATCTGTAATGCAAGATAGCTTACTGGGTCTGTTGATGTTCCGATAACAACATTGTAAGAAAGATAAGTGTTATCCTCCTCTGGCTCATCATCAGTAATTGCATACTCTCTTGTCTCATACTTAGGTGCGTCAAATGCTTTCTGGAAAGTTACCTCGGCATCTATATTGACATCATTCTTATCAAAAGCTGAGAGGTATTCGTTATTAAGATATTCAAGCCTCTCATCAACATCAATATCTCCGTACAGATAGATATAACTGTTCACAGGATGATAATATTCCTTGTGATACTTAATGAAATCTTCATACTTAAGCTGTGGTATAGCCTCAGGGTCACCACCGGATTCATTCTTGTATTCAGAATCAGGGAAGAGTGATACAAATGTATATCTTGAAAGCACATCATCTGCTGATGAATACACACCCTTCATCTCATTAAATACAACTCCGTTATAAGCAAGCTCTCCATCTACATCTTCAAGCTCATAATGCCAGCCTTCCTGCTTGAATATCTCCTCATGCTCATACATTGCAGGATAGAATACCGCATCCATATAGACATCCATAATATTCTTGAAATCTGCCATATTGCAGCTTGCAACAGGATATACTGTCTTATCCGGATAAGTCATTGCATTAAGAAATGTGTTAAGAGAACCCTTGCATAGTTCTACAAATGGGTCTTTAACCGGATATTTTCTTGAACCACACAAGGTAGAATGTTCAATTATATGCTGCATTCCCGTGTCATTATCCGGTGGTGTCTTAAAACCTATAGAAAATACCTTGTTATCATCATCATTAGAAATAATTGCAACTCTCGCACCTGATTTCTTATGCTTTAATAAAAGTCCTACGGAATTAAGATCATTAAGCTTTTCAATGTTCACAAGCTCATATGCACCGTAATCTTTATTAAGTTCGTTATATCTTGTCTCTAAATTCATATTACTGCTTTAATCTCCAATCTTTACAATAAGGAATTATACATATAAATATAATACCCCACAATGTAGGATTTTACCACATTGTGGGGTGAGTGTAAACTTACATTACATATGTAAGCTATAGTATTTATTTGCCGAAAAGACCTTTCTTCTTACCGTGTCTTTCATTGCCTGTAAGCGCCTTTTCATATGCCATAAGTGCGTCCTTCTGCTCCTGATTAAGCTTTGTAGGAATATCAACTATTAAAGTGATATAATGATCGCCTCTCTGTGCTGCATTTCTTACACTTGGCATACCTTTGCCTTTAAGTCTTACTCTTGTACCTGATGCTGTTCCCGGCTTAACTTCGTACAATACTTCTCCATCAACAGTCTTAACCTTGATTTCACCGCCAAGTACCGCTGTTGGATAGCTTATTACAACATTAGAGATTATATTGTATCCGTCTCTTTCAAATTCTGTGCTTGATGAGATAATAACAGCAACTAAGAGGTCACCTCTTGGTCCGCCATTAACTCCCGGCTCACCTTTGCCCTGTATACGTACGCACTGGCCATTATCTATACCAGCCGGGATATTGACTTCAATAGTCTTCTTGCTGCTTATATAGCCTGTTCCGTAACAATCCGGACACTTCTCCTTAATTATCTTACCAGTTCCATGACAGTCAGGACATGGCTGCTGACTTCTTACCATTCCAAGGAATGACTGCTGTGTGAAAGTTACCTGTCCACGACCACCACATTTGCTACAGGTCTCTGGTGATGTACCAGGCTTAGCTCCTGTACCGTGACAGCTTGAGCACTCATCCTTTAATGTAACATCTATCTTCTTGGTTGTTCCCCTTACTGACTCGTCAAATGTAATTCTTACATTAACTCTTACATCAGCACCTCTTCTTGGTCCATTGCTGTTTCGTCTGCTTCCGCCGCCTCCGAACATACCGCCAAAGAGATCTCCGAAAATATCTCCCATGTCACCAAAATCGAAATCGAAGCCACCTGCTCCAGCTCCACCTGCTCCGCCTTCAAATGCGGCATGGCCAAACTGGTCATACTGTCTTCTCTTTTCAGCATCGCTTAACACCGCATAAGCTTCAGAAGCCTCTTTGAATTTTATTTCAGCTTCTTTATCTCCTGGATTCATATCAGGATGATATTTCTTTGCAAGTTGTCTGTATGCTTTCTTAATAGCAGCGTCATCGGCATCCTTAGGCACGCCAAGGACTTCATAATAATCTCTCTTATCTGCCATGATTGCTTCCTCTTTCTTATTTAATCAACAGAAACTGCACGGAGTTTACACCCCATGCAGTCCTTATTCCAGTCAGTTATTGCTGACAATTAAACCTCTTTGTAATCTCCGTCAACTACATCATCACCGTATGGAGCTGAACCATTAGAAGCACCAGCACCCATATCAGGACCTGCACCTGCTCCCATGTCTGGGCCTGCACCACCAGCAGCCTGCTGTGATTCATATAACTTAGCGAAAAGCTTCTGAGCACTTTCCATAAGTTTTTCCTTGGCAGCCTTGATTTCATCAACCTGTGCATCTGTCATGTTTTCTGGGTCAGAACCATCAACAAGTGCCTTTAATGCGTTAAGGTCAGTCTCAACTGCAGCCTTGTCAGAAGCATCAAGCTTGTCGCCTGCCTCATCCATAGCCTTCTGTGTCTGGAATACCATTGAATCAGCTTCGTTACGTGCATCAATAGCATCCTTACGCTTCTTATCCTGAGCCTCGAACTCAGCAGCTTCCTTAACTGCCTTATCGATATCTTCATCAGACATGTTAGAACCAGCAGTAATTGTGATGTGCTGTTCCTTACCTGTTCCAAGGTCCTTAGCAGATACATTTACAATACCATTGGCATCGATATCAAATGTAACTTCAATCTGTGGAACACCTCTTCTTGCTGGAGGGATACCATCAAGTCTGAACTGTCCAAGTGACTTGTTATCTCTGGCAAACTGTCTCTCACCCTGTACAACGTTGATATCAACGGCTGTCTGGTTATCAGCAGCTGTAGAGAAAATCTGGCTCTTCTTTGTAGGAATAGTTGTATTTCTCTCAATAAGTCTTGTAGCAATACCACCCATTGTCTCGATTGAAAGTGAAAGTGGTGTTACATCAAGAAGAAGGATATCACCAGCACCTGCATCACCAGCTAACTTACCACCCTGGATAGAAGCACCGATAGCTACGCACTCATCTGGGTTAAGAGTCTTGCTTGGCTCATGTCCTGTTAATGACTTAACCTTATCCTGTACAGCAGGGATTCTTGTAGAACCACCAACTAATAATACCTTTGAAAGCTCTGAAGCTGTAAGACCTGCATCTGAAAGTGCATTCTTAACTGGCTCTGCAGTCTTTTCTACAAGGTCATGTGTTAATTCATCGAATTTAGCTCTTGTAAGAGTCATCTCAAAGTGCTTTGGTCCTTCAGCTGTAGCTGTGATGTAAGGAAGATTGATTTCTGTCTGAGTTGTGCTTGAAAGTTCCTTCTTAGCCTTCTCAGCTGCTTCCTTAAGTCTCTGAAGAGCCATTGTATCCTTAGAAAGGTCAACGCCTTCCTTAGCCTTGAAATCATTTAACATATACTGTGTAACAGCATTATCGAAATCATCACCACCAAGCTTGTTATTACCAGCTGTAGCAAGAACTTCAATTACACCATCACCGATTTCGATAATAGACACATCGAATGTACCACCACCTAAATCGTAAACCATAATCTTCTGTTCATGCTCATTATCAAGACCATAAGCTAAAGCTGCTGCTGTAGGCTCGTTGATAATACGCTTTACATCAAGACCTGCAATCTTACCAGCATCCTTAGTAGCCTGACGCTGTGCATCGTTGAAGTAAGCAGGAACTGTTATAACTGCCTCTGTAACCTTCTCACCAAGATAATTCTCTGCATCTGACTTTAACTTCTGTAAAATCATAGCTGAGATTTCCTGTGGAGTATATTTCTTTCCATCAATCTCAACCTTGTAATCTGTACCCATATGTCTCTTGATAGAAGAGATTGTCTTATCAGCATTAGTAACTGCCTGACGCTTTGCAGGATCACCTACAAGTCTCTCTCCTGTCTTTGAAAATGCAACTACTGAAGGAGTAGTTCTTAAACCTTCTGCGTTAGCGATAACAACTGGCTTACCACCTTCCATTACAGCTACGCAAGAATTAGTTGTACCTAAATCAATACCAATAATCTTTCCCATAATAAAATGTCCTTTCTATAATTAAATTGATTAATACCTTGTGTTACATATGCTTTCTGGCTTATCGCTAGTTAGCAACCTTGACAATGCTGTGTCTTATAACCTGGTCTCTGTATGTGTAGCCCTTCTCAAACTCTTCAACTACGATGTTCTCTCCAACTGAATCATCCTCAACATGCATTACTGCATTGTGGAAATCCGGATTGAACTCACCGCCTAAAGCTTCAATAGGCTTAACATCTGCATCCTCAAGCATCTTTAAAAGCTGCTTGTGAACCATATCCATTCCCTTTGCGAATGGAGTTTCAAGTTCCTCATCTGTCACACTCTTAAATCCTCTGTCGAAGTTATCAACAATAGGTAAAAGCTTCTTAATGATATCTGAGGCTCCCATCTCGAACATAGTAGATTTCTCTTTCTCTGTTCTCTTTCTGAAATTATCAAACTCAGCCATCTGCCTCTTTACTCTATCCTGAAGTTCTTCTATAACTGCATCCTTAGGATCTTTCTTCTTAGAGCTCTCAGTGCTCTCATCCTGTGCCTCGGCCTTGTCTGATTCATCAGCTTCACATGTATTCTGACTTTCATCAACCTTACATTCTGATTCGCAGTTGCAGGCTTCTTTTTTCTTAGCATCAGTCTCCTGATTCTTTACTTCATCCTGAACTGTCTCTTCTGATTTCTTTTTCTTTACATCCTTTGACACTTCAATACCAACCTTTCCTAAGTTTTCTTAAATACATCATCCAAATGCGTCTGCATCTCTTTTAAGGTATCAACAACCTTTTCATAATCCATACGCTTCGGTCCAATAATACCAATTGTTCCCTTCATTCCATCCTGCAATTCATATGTGGCTGTTACCACACTACAGTCCTTCATGGACTCAACCGGTGTTTCATTTCCTATATATACCTGAATGCCGTGGTTATCATCTTCAGTCTTATCTGAATCATCCTTGTCATTAACAAGTCCAGACAAGCCCTGTTTTTCCTCCAAGGCATATATAAGCTCACTTGCTTTCCCGGAATCACTAAGCTCCGGATACTTGAATATGTTAGTTGCGCCGCTTGTGTATATCTTCAGGTCGTCAGCCTTACTTATAGTCTCAACAATCGCGTCTAACACTTCTTTAACAATACCCATATGCTCACCTGCCTGGCTCTCCATCTTGGATATAAGTCCCAGATGCATCTCCTGCAATGTAAGACCTGTGAGTGTTGTATTAAGAAGAAGATTAAGCTTCAGAAGATTCTCTGGTGAAATATCCTCGCTGATAGTTATAACCTTGTTCCTTATAAGATTACCTTCCATAACAATAACAGCAAGAAGCTTATTCGGTTCAAGTTGTGAAAGCTGAACAAATCTTAACTTATTACCAGTTACCTTAGGAGTTGTTATCATCGTGGCATAATTAGTATTATTCGCCAGAACCTTTGCTACATTCTGAAGAAGCTCCTCTACTCTGTCTACCTTCTCTGATAAGGCATCCTTCATAGAATCAAGTTCTTTCTCTTTATCACCAACCTGCTGTTCTCTTAAGGATATCTCTTCCTCTTTCTGAGCCATTAAATCGTCAACATATAATCTGTAACCCTTATCAGTTGGAATTCTTCCAGCAGAGGTATGTGGCTGTACAATGTAGCCAAGCTCTTCTAAGTCTGCCATCTCATTCCTTATAGTTGCTGAACTTAGCTGTAAGTCAGTCAGCTTGGAAATCGTTCTTGAGCCAACCGGTTCTCCGGTATCAAGATAATTCTGAATAACAGCTTTAAGTATCTTAACCTTACGGTCATCCAGTCGTCCATCCGTCTCCATGGCATCCTCTCCTTTCATCTTGTTAGCACTCATTAGATTGGAGTGCTAATATCGATACATTTAAGATATCACTACCCTTACATGATGTCAACAACAATATTTCTTTTTTCTATAAATAATTTATAAACTTCTTAAACAAAACGGTATTAATTAAAAAAGCTACAGCTCTAACAGTGCAAAACCATTAAAGCTGCAGCTTCATTAATTTTCATTATATTTACTAGATTCCAAGGATCTTCTTAACTTCATCACACATCTTATCAGAATCGCATACTGTATCATGAAGAACAGGAGCTGTTCTGATTTCTTCGATTGCGTTAGGAACTTTGACATTGCTTATCTTGCTAAGTTCATCTACAAGTTCGAAATCTCCCATTGAATCATATTTAGAATCAATAGCATTCATAACGCTTCTTGTAAACTTATATGGGCTTGCTGTTGAAGCAATAACTGTCTTAGTTGTGTCACCAGTTTCCTTTCTGTACTTATCATATACAGTTGCAGCAACTGAAGTATGTGTATCAATTACATATCCACAGTCTTCATATATCTTCTTGATTGTAGCAGCATCTTCTGCCTCTGTAGCATAATTGCCATAGAAGTCAGATAACTGTGCCTTCATCTCATCTGTAATCTTATACTTTCCTTCTGACTTTAATGATGCCATAAGTTCTGCATTCTTAGCTGCATTGTTACCGGCAATTCTGTATATAAGTCTCTCAAGGTTGCTTGAGATAAGTATATCCATAGATGGTGAAGTTGTAAGAACAAATTCTCTGTTTCTGTCATATTCACCTGTTGTGAAGAAGTCATATAATACCTTATTCTCATTAGATGCACAGATAAATTTATTAATAGGAAGTCCCATATTCTTAGCGTAAAATGCAGCTAAGATATTACCGAAGTTACCTGTAGGAACAACCACATTTATCTTCTCGCCATCCTTAATCTCTCCATTAGCTAATAACTTGGCATATGCATATACATAGTAAACAATCTGAGGAACAAGTCTTCCGATGTTGATTGAATTAGCTGATGAGAACTGGAATCCGGCGTCATTCATAACCTTCTCTAATTCCTTATCAGAGAAAATGTTCTTAACACCTGTCTGTGCGTCATCAAAGTTACCCTTGATTCCGATTACATATGTATTGTCACCCTTCTGGGTAACCATCTGCTTCTCCTGAATAGGACTTACACCGTTCTTAGGATAGAATACAATAATCTTAGTTCCAGGAACATTAGCAAATCCGGCCAAAGCAGCCTTTCCTGTATCTCCTGATGTAGCTGTAAGAATAACGATTTCATTCTTAACATTGTTCTTCTTAGCAGAAGTTGTAAGAAGATGTGGAAGGATAGAAAGTGCCATATCCTTGAATGCTATTGTAGCTCCGTGGAAAAGCTCAAGGAAATATTCATTCTCAACCTTAACAAGTGGAGTCATCTCCTCTGTATCGAACTTAGAATCATAAGCTCTGTCTATGCAGCTCTTAAGTTCTTCCTCTGTGAAATCATCAAGCATAAGCTTCATAACTTCATAAGCTACTTCCTTATAATTCATCTTAGACAACTCTTCTAAGCTTTTATCTAATGATGGAATACTCTCTGGTACAAAAAGTCCTCCGTCTGCTGCCAGACCCTTTAAAATAGCCTGTGATGCAGTAACCTTAACACTGTCGTCTCTAGTACTTCTGTAGAACATGCTCATCTTTAATCCACCTCATAATTAATATAGTGTGCCTGCGTAAATGTCGTAGGCTTTTGATATTATACAACAGACTTCTGTGCAAAAACAATACCCTTTATATATCAGTTTCACCATTTGTTTGATATTTTGCCACATTCTCTACACATTTCACTTATATGTTTTCCCGCATTCTTTTAATATATGTTATAATCCATGTAACAATATTTAAAGGAGACTCACCATGACAGGAGTTTACGAGGCAAGAAAGAAAAGCGGTGAAATATATTACCGTGCGTCATTTACATATAAGAATAAACACATCAGCCTCGGAAGCTCCTCTGACGAGGCTCCCTGCCATGCCATGTACAATGAAGCCTGTGAAATAATAAACAATTCTTCTGACCACTGGATTGATACTGACCACAGAACAACTTCATATAATGAAGCAATGACACTTTCTCTTGATAAATACATCTCAATTATCAATTTCAGGGATAACAACATTTATATAAAGACACCTATATATATGTGCCATAAATATTTCCTGTATTTTCTCAAAGAACATGAGGTTTTACAGTTTTCTACTGATGACCTTTTTTACTATTCCAACCACACAATTATGAGCCGCGGCGGGTATTATTTTGTAAATGATTATGGCATGCAGACAAGCATACTTTCAAGATTTGGCATAAGAAGCCACTCTGTAAAAGGCAGAGATTATGTATTTAAAAATGGGGATACTCACGATTACAGATATGAGAATATACAGGTGATAAACCGCTATAACGGAGTAACACATTTTTCTAAGAATGGGCGGATTATGTACAGAACTAAGATTCATATCAATGGAGATTACATCCTTGGCGAGTTCCTTTCAGAAAATGAAGCTGCTGTCGCCTATAATAAAGCCATTGACATGCTTTCAGGACTGATAAACATAGCTTATACCCCTAATTACATAGAAGGCATATCCTCTGTAGAATATGCCTCCCTTTATCACAATATTATATTATCTAAGAATTTCAGAAATTATGTGAAGTCTATCTCTTAAGCCTCCACAATCTTTCCAGCAATAGCACTTGCTGCTGCTGTAGCTGGAGACGCAAGGAATATCTTAACCTTGCTTGTTCCCATTCTTCCAAGGAAGTTTCTGTTGTTAGTTGCAACAACTACCTCTCCGTCAGTAAGAATTCCGCCTGTTCGTCCACAGCATAATCCACATCCTGGATGTGTAACAATTGCACCGGCTTCAACAAGTGTCTCAAGTGTTCCGTCTGCAAGAGCTTCTTTATATATCTTGCGGCTTGCAGGAGTAACTATTAACTTGACAAATGGTGCAACCTTCTTACCTTTAAGAATAGCTGCTGCACACTGAAGATCCTCTAATCTTCCATTAGTACATGAACCGATGAATACCTGATCTATTGCTGTTCCGGCAAGCTCTGTAACAGGCTTGATGTTATCTACCTGTGAAGGACATGCAAGAACTGGAACTAAATCCTCTGCATTATATGTAATCTCTCTTGCATATACTGCATCCGCATCTCCCTTTAAATCCTTTAATTCATCTGTAAGTTCTACATTACAGTACTCTGCTGTCTTTTCATCTGGTGTAAAAAGAGCACATTTGGCACCGGCTTCAATAGCCATGTTAGACATAGTCATACGGCTTGCAACGCTCATCTCGTCAATTGTTGAACCTGTGAATTCAAGTGCCTGATAAGTTGCGCCATCTGCTCCAAGGTCACCGATAAGTCTTAATATGATATCCTTTGAACGCACATTTTCAGGAAGCTTTCCATTAACTGTTACCTTGATAGTCTGTGGAACTTTAACCCACATTTTGCCTGTTCCTAATACACTTGCCATCTCTGTATATCCGATACCTGATGAAAATGCACCAACACAGCCATATGTTGTTGTGTGGCTGTCTGTACCAAATGCGATATCTCCCGGCTTTACATAACCTGCCTCTGTCATTAACTGATGACAGATTCCGTCTGAACGGTGGATATTCTTCATTCCGTATTTTTCAACGAATTCATTACCAATGCGGAAGTGTCTTGTATCATCAACCTGGCTTGCTGGAACAAGGTGGTCATATATAAGAACTGCTTTGTCAGGGTCCCATATCTTAGTAAATCCCATCTCTTCGAACTTCTCTTTAACAAATGGAATAAAAATATCATGAATCATTACTCTGTCAACATTAACAGTTACAATATCTCCCGGCTTTACTTCCCTGCCAATATTCTTTCCAATAATCTTCTCAATAATTGTATGTCCCATTATTCTTACCTCTCCCTGTCTTAGTCAAGACCGTTAAGCTTTCTCATTGCCTTAACAAGTCCGCCTGCATTAAGTATATCCACAAGATTATCAGGAAGTGAAGCAATAGGATATGCTTTTCCATTGTGTGTAATCTTTGCATTTACTTCAACATCAATAGTATCGCCTTCTTTAACTGCGTCGTGAAGGTCTGCATTCTCTATAAGGAGAAGTCCGTTATTAATAGAATTTCTGAAGAATATTCTTGCATATGATTTGGCAATAACACATTTAATACCTAATGCCTTAATAACCTCAGGTGCCTGCTCTCTTGATGAACCACAACCAAAGTTCTTTCCTGCAACAATGATGTCGCCTGGCTTAATCTGACCTGCAAGTTCTGGTCTTAATGGCGAAAATGCATATGGCTTCATATCTTCTACTGTCTTTAATGCAAGGTACTCTGTAGGGATAATGATATCTGTATCAATGTCATCACCAAGTACCCATACTTTACCGCTAAATTTCTCGTTCATAATTACTCCTTTGAGGTTAAATCCTTGTCTTATACCATGTCTGCTGTTGCTATCTCGCCCTTGATTGCTGATGCTGTAACAGTAGCCGCTGAAGCAAGATATACGAAAGAATCCTTATGTCCTGCACGTCCTTTGAAGTTTCGTGTACCTGTGCTGATAAGAGTCTCACCCTCACCGATAACACCCTGACAGCTTCCCCAGCATACAGAGCAGTTAGGATTCATAACAATTGCACCTGCGTCCATGAATATATCAAGGAGTCCCTCTTTCATAGCCTGAAGATATACCGAACGGCTTGCAGGAACTACAAGGAATCTTACCTTAGGAGCAACCTTCTTGCCCTTGATAATTGCTGCACCAACTCTTAAATCCTCGATTCGTCCATTGTTACATGAACCAAGAAATGCTTCATCAATCTTTACACCAAGTGATTCCTTAGCCGGAACTACATTGTCAACAAAATGTGGCTTTGCAACAATTGGCTGTATTGTTGAAAGGTCAATATCATAAACCTGCTCAAATACTGCATCATCATCTGATGTAAAGCATGCCTTTGGCTCTCTGCCATGCTCCTTAAGATAATCCATTGCAACATCATCAACCTCCATGAGTGCAGTCTTAGCACCTGCCTCTACGCAAAGGTTACAGATTGATATTCTGTCTGCCATTGAAAGGCTGTGTAAGCCTTCTCCTGCAAATTCCATTGCTTTATAGTTAGCACCGTTAGCGCCAATCTTTCCAATAATAGAGAGTATTAAATCTCTTGCATATACTCCATCGTTAAGCTTTCCCTTAAGGTTGAATCTTAATGTTCCCGGAACCATTACCCATGATGTTCCTGTAACCATTGCATACAGATAATCTGTACATCCGACACCTGTACCAAATGCACCTAACGCACCATATGCACAAGTATGGCTGTCTGCTCCGAATATAAGCTCACCCGGCACTACATGATTTTCCATCATAACCTGATGACACACACCCTCGCCCTCGTAGAACTTAATATCATTAGCTTTAGCAAAGTCTCTCATCTTCTTCTGTGAGGCTGCTGTCTTAGGACTGTCTGATGGAATATTGTGGTCTACAATCCATACAAGCTTATCCTTGTCAGCAATATGAGGATTCTTTAACTTCTCATACATACCAATAGTAAGATGTGTTGTTCCATCATTACTCATAAGTCTGTCAAGAGTAACAGTCGCAATATCGCCAGCCTTAACCTGAGAAAGTCCTGCTGCCCTTGCGATAATCTTTTCTGCGATAGTCATGCCATGCTTTGCTTCATCTGCTGGTGCTGCTGCACCTCCAGCCTCTTCTGCCTCACCGTTAAGTGATGCAATAAGTCCGCCCTGATTAAGAATAGCCTGCATCTTGGCTGGAAGCTTTGTACATGTATAAATCTTTCCATTAACAGTGATAATTCCATCTTCTAATGAAAGCTCACATTCATCCCCTGCATTAACTTCATCATGGAGTTCCTTACATACAATAACAGGAAGTCCTATATTAATTGCATTACGATAGAATATTCTTGCAAATGATTTGGCAATCACTGCCTTGACACCTAATGCCTTAAGTACGCTTGGTGCCTGCTCTCTTGATGAACCACATCCAAAGTTGTCATCTGCAACAACGAAATCTCCCGGCTTTACAGCGGAAGCAAAATCAGAGTCTAATGATTCAAATGTATGACTCTTCATCTCATCAATTGTCGGAAACAAAAGATACTGCGATGCAATAATCTGATCTGTATCAACATCTTTATCAAACTTAAATATCCTACCCATTGTTTTCTCCTTATCTTATCCCTGATATAACAGGTATTATTAACAGTCATTTTAACATTTTACCCTATTAAAGTATGTTTTTCAATCATTAATATTAACAGAAACGGTAATTAAGTGAAAGGTCGTTATCCTTAACCTTAACCTGTGTATATGCCCCGCTTACTATCGGCATTGAAGGTGAAAGATGCCCGAAATCACAGTCCATTATAACCGGCACATTATACTTTGCCGCAATACCTGTAACTGCTCTGTACTGGTCAAGTCCCATCATCTCCTGTCCGTAGCACAGCGGTCTTCCTATGAGGAAGCCCTTCACATTCTTAAACCATCCGGCATTATCCATCTGCCACATAGCCCTTCTGATTGCAAATACATTCAGATCACAGCTTTCTAAGAACCATATAATTCCGTCATCTGCGTATCTTTCGTTGAACTCTTTAACCTTGTCAAAGCTTGTGCCTGTCAGATTAACAAGACAGTCCATACATCCGCCGACAAGCCTTCCTTCAAATGCAATCTCCGTATCACATTCGTTCTCGCCGACATATTTTCTTAAAATCTTCTTCTCAGTAAGATTATATTGTGGTGCAGGATTCTCCTCATTCTTTAGAGATTCTCTCTCCCATGTGTCATATCCGTGAACATGTTTTTCCACAACCCCGTTATTATTCTCACAGCCTTTTCCACGAAGTACATCGAAAGTATCAACAAGTGCCTGATGCCAGTCCTTCATTGCAAATGCACCTGCACACGGTCCGTATACACTTGCCGTATCAGCAATCGTATTCTGTAAAAATGTGAAATTGGTATTATCAGAATACCCAAGATACCACTTAGGCTTTGCCGCCTTAATCCTGTCAAAATCAACATATGGCAGAATTTCACACATCAGTTCACCACCGCCACATGATATAAGCACATCATTGACATTGCTCTCATACATCTGTGTAAGCTCCTTACCGCATTCCTGCGGTGTGTTGCTTATCCCAATTCCCTTGTCCTCATAACAGTTAGGTCCAAGTTCTATTGTATAACCTTCTTTTTCGAATCTCTTAATCGTCATTCCGAATGCTGTTTTATAAGGCTCCGTTGCACAACCAAAAGATGGTGCAACGAAGCCTATAGTTCCGCCTTCGGATAAGAATTCAGGATATCTCATATGCTGCCTCCTTATCTGTCATCACTCAGCTTTAGCCAAATGATTATTCTACATTATTCTTTACTACATATATTTCTTTACTACATTGATAGCATTATTGTTAATAACTACACTGTAATGCTCTTTAATGAAAGCGGCTCTTTCCAGCTTTGAAGAATCGAATTCACCATATTCCATCAGCAGGTTAAGAAGACTTCTGTATTTTTCTTCTGAACATCTTCCCTTCTGCAGTACAAGATAATATGTATTCTCTGTCACATCCTTATACAAAGCATTGGTTATTCCCCATGTCTTTACACTTACAGCACACATTTCTTCAAAGTCATTAAAACTCTGTAGTCTGAAAACGCCTGCTCCTGCCTTTAAAACATTGCTTCCTGTCTTTTTTGCATCAGAACGCTTAAATCCATCTGCTTCATCATCAGACACTGTAAACTTATCAAGGCTGTCTCCAAATGTTTCAAATGGAGCATCACTATATGTTCCCTCACCATTCTTTATAACATTACTCTTCTCCGGCTTGGAAAATGCCTTTGAAATACTCTCTCCAGCTTTCTTTAACATGCTGCCTAAATCATCCTTGCCTGATGAGACTGTAAGAAGTATTGAATGGTCTGGCTGTGGTGCCAGCTGCAGCGACATAACCTCTCCGCTTAATGTAACTCCTATATTCCTTTCAGCCTCTTCCATAATAACTTCTAACAGGCTGTGTATCTTATCTGTATCATTCTTAAAGAAATCATCCAGTGAAATGTTATTATCCTCAAGATCTTCCTCGTTGAGTCTGCACTGGAACTTTCTATCATCGATTTTTTTGAATTCCATATATCCTCTTTTCAAAACAATTATATATCAATATACTATTATTACATACTTTTGCTAATTCTGTCTACTACTTTTCTTATTACCAGATTTTTATTTTTTAACTCATCCTTTTCCTGAACCTTTATATTACCTCTGTATCCATTAACATCCACATATGTCTCTATTTTATCTCCCGATATCTTAACATATGCGTTACATGATTTGACATACTCATTCATAAGAAGTCTTCTTATAATATCTTCCTCTATATCAAAACTCACTGCTGTAGTCTGATGTGAAACATCAAGTGTATGTTTTATTACATTTCTTTTTCCATTAGTCAGTATACAGTATATTCCCTGACCATGCGGAGGGACACAGTCTGAAAAGTCCATAAGAGTATACTTATATTTTAATCTGTTGTACAATCTGGCAATTCTGACGTCATCATAAAATGCAAATACAGCATCGCACTCTTCATTATCTAGCCTGTTCATGCAGTCTTTTATATTATTTTCAATTGAATATTCCACATTATCATATATGCCGGATATAACCGCCGCATTTTCATCAGAATCCGTTGCAACCACAGCATTTTCAACAATATCCTTAGTTCCTTTTCTCCGTATCATGACATACCTTGGATCTCTCCGCTTTAAAACTCCTGATATAACTATTCCATCTTCTAACTGCTGGCCTGATTTCTCCATTTCAACAAGCATTTTCATATCAGCAAGCACCATGTCTATATTACCGTCAATAAGTGCTTCCAATGCAGGATAAACATCACTTCCTCCAATTTCTACGGTATCCATATTACCTTTCCAGTTCTTCTGCATTATACCGGCTGCTTTTTTCAGCTTAATGCGTTCTATTCCACGACCGTACATTCCCAGTCTTTCCGATTTTGCAATATCACTTTTCATCTATTTTAAAATATCCTTATATTTTATTTAGGTTTTTATTATAACATATTGCTTTCAATCCTTGAAAGTATGTGTTCATTATGTTTATAATAATGAGTAAAAATTTTAATAAGGAATGGTATGATTATATGATTCGAGTTAAACTGAAACAATATTTAGGCAGCATGGTGACAATTGCCGTTGCCCTGTTCTTATTTATTGTATTATTTTCTACTCCTGTAAAAGCTGATGACAATCAGGCAGAAGAAGTAAATACTACAATAACACTTTCAAATGGCGGAAGCGTAAGCAGAATGACCGATGGTTCTTACAACACAAAAACCTCATTTGCTTCTGGCGATTCCATAACTGTAACCGGAAAGGATAAAATATATTCTCTCTATATTAAATGGGATCTTGTTCCGGATGAATGGACTCTAAGCTATAATGATACAACGAAAACATATGGAACTAACGGATTTCTGCATGAATATGTTGAAATTCCGGAAGGCGCTGAAACACTTACAATTACATTTTCTTCAAATGAAGCAATATGTGACCTGCATGCATATTCAGCCGGCACAGCACCTTCAGATGTACAGGCATGGAAAACGCCTTGTGATAAAGCAGATATACTTGTGTTTGCAACTCATGCCGATGATGAAATTCTTTTCCTGGGAGGAGTACTTGCAACATATGGAGGCGAGCAGGATTTAGCTGTACAGGTTGCATATATGTGTGAATTCACATCGTCTGCCAAGATAAGAGAACATGAGAAATTAGATGGTTTATGGGAATCCGGCATCAAACATTATCCTATATGCGGTGATTTCCCTGATTTATACAGCACATCCTTAGAAGCTGCCAAAAAACAATACATATATGATGATGTGTTATCATATACAACTTCAACCATAAGACGTTTTAAACCCCTTGTGGTTGTAACGCAGGATCTTAATGGTGAATATGGGCACGGCGGTCACATGCTTTTCTCACATGCAGTAGCAGAATCTGTAGAATCAAGCAGCGAGCCATCATATTTTCCTGATTCAGCTTCAAAATACGGAACATGGGATGTTCCTAAAACTTACCTTCATCTGTATTCAGATAATAAAATCACAATGAATTTAAGGCTTCCTCTTTCCCGAATGGGAAACAGAACATCTATTGAAGTTCAGACTGCTGCATATAAAAAACATGTATCACAGCAGTGGTGCTGGTTCTATGTTTCAGATGACTATGAATACAGCTGTGCTGACTTTGGTTTATACAGAACAACCGTTGGCAATGACTCTGGTAATGATATGCTGGAAAATATAACAACATACGAAGAACAGGAAAAAATCGAAAAAGAAAAAGCGGAAAAAGAATCAGTCGAAGCATCTATTGCAGCAGAAGAATCAAGTATAGCAGATGTAAAAAGCAATACATCCAATTCCACCAGACAGTCTGGCAGGAAAATAATAATTTTTGCAGCACTCATATTAATTGTTATCATAATATTATTTGCTGCCTACAGATATTATCAGCTGATACAGTCAAGAAAAAGACATCGTCGTCATAAAAGGAAGTAAATAATATATGGAATTATTAATCAATATAATTGCAATTTTACTCGTTGCAGTAATAATCGGATTCCAGTTTTCCAGAACCCGTAATTTATACAAGAAAAAATATAATGAGAATAAAGACGAATTCAAAAAAGATCAGGAATAAATGATTTTCTCTGACTCATCATTACATTCAAAAAGGGCTGCCATAACGGCAGCCCTTAAATATTATCAATTACTGATTATTAGTTGTTGATAAGCATATCACTTTCATTGTTCCAGCTGTAAAGCTTTCTAATCTCAGCTCCAACCTTCTCAGATGGATGCTCAGAAGCAAGCTTTCTCATAGCCTTGAAATGTACCTGTCCACCAGCATCGCTCATGTCAAGTAAGAATTCCTTAGCAAATGTACCATCCTGAATATCAGAAAGAATCTTCTTCATAGCCTTCTTAGTATCCTCTGTAATAATCTTAGGTCCTGTTATGTAATCACCATACTCAGCTGTGTTAGAGATTGAATATCTCATTCCTGCAAAACCTGACTGGTAAATAAGGTCAACAATAAGCTTCATCTCGTGGATACACTCGAAGTAAGCGTTACGTGGATCATATCCAGCTTCGCAAAGAGTTTCGAAACCAGCCTGCATAAGTGCACAAACACCACCGCAAAGAACTGCCTGCTCACCGAAGAGGTCTGTCTCTGTCTCTGTTCTGAATGTAGTCTCAAGAAGACCGGCTCTTGCTCCACCAATACCAAGACCATAAGCAAGTGCCATATCAAGAGCCTTACCTGTCTCATCCTGCTCTACAGCTACAAGACAAGGAGTACCCTTTCCAGCCTGATATTCTGAACGAACTGTATGTCCAGGTGCCTTAGGTGCGATCATTGTTACATCAACGCCCTTAGGAGCCTTAATTAAACCAAAGTGAATGTTGAAACCATGTGCGAACATAAGCATGTTACCCGGCTCAAGATTTGGCTCGATATCTTCCTTATAAAGCTTAGCCTGCTTCTCATCATTGATAAGAATCATGATGATATCAGCTCTCTTAGCAGCCTCTGCAGCAGTGAATACTTCAAATCCCTGCTCTTCAGCTCTCTTCCATGACTTAGAGCCCTCATAAAGTCCGATAATTACATGACAACCTGAATCCTTAAGATTTAATGCGTGTGCATGTCCCTGGCTACCATAACCGATAATAGCGATTGTCTTACCGTCAAGTAATGATAAATTACAATCTGACTGATAATAGATCTTAGCTTCTGCCATTTTAAACTACCTCCATATAAATGTGTTTTATATTGTAAAAGTTCTCTGGATACTCCAAAGAATTATTACATCTTTTTCAAATCAGCACTTCCTCTTGCAAGACCTGTAATACCTGTTCTTGCAACCTCTGTAATATTGAAGTCTTCAAGAAGTTCAATAAATGCGTTCATCTTACTTAAACTTCCTGTAAGTGCAATTATCATTGACTCTTTTGATACATCTACAATATTGGCTCTGAATATATCTGCTATAGATGAAACCTGCTGTCTCTTCTCCGGACCACATTCAACCTTAATCATAATAAGTTCCCTGCAAACAGACTCATGTGCAGGAAGTTCTACAATTTCCTTCACATCAATGAGTTTGTTAAGCTGTTTCTCAATCTGTTCAAGAACATCATCCTCACCTGTTACTGCGATAGTCATTCGTGAATACTCAGGGTTGAGAGTCTCACCAACAGTAAGACTGTCTATATTATATCCTCTGCGGCTGAACATACCAGCAACACGGCTGAGTACACCGGCTGAATTACCTACGAGAATAGAAAAAACTGCTCGTCTCATAACCTAATCTCCTAAATTCTGATATTAAAATGCATAAAAATGCATTTATTGTCAATTATTATAACACAGAACATCAATCTGTCAATTGCCCACTTATAGCATTTGTCATGCCAAGAACAATCATTTTTAACATTGCTATATCTATGTCACTCCATTTTCTTCTGTTAGTTCCAAATATATCGAATTCAAACATATATTCCTGTTCATCGCTTCCCATAATTTTCATCTGGACAAATGAACAGATATTATTATCTCTTAATCTACCAAATGCCTCTGGAAAATTAATTGTAAGCGATGCAATATTATTAACACAATTGATACCATATTCATCAAAGTGGCTTTCATATCCGTCTTTATATATGTATGAAGCATTTTCGACCTTAATCTTGTAATGACCTGTACTGTATATGCACTTCATATCATTTCCTGCAAATATACTTATACCATGAATATTAAGCTTATCCATTATCTCAGAAAGCACATCCATAACCTTCATCTGTCCAAGAGAAACCTTCATAACCACATTAGCCGCAAGCTCGCATTTCGCCATAGGCTTCATAAATTCATTGCCAAATGCAATATCATGCTTCATATCAGCCAATATATCGCCATGCTTGTCGTAATCATATATTATGTACCTGTCTTTACCCTTTTCTTTTGCAATATACAATGCTGCATCTGCAATCTTAAACAAAGTTTCAAAATCAGTTCCGTCTTTTGAAAACTGTGAAATTCCTATTGAAGTAGAAAACAGATATTCAGGCTGCTTCTGTGCCAGTAACATTTTCAGGCCTTTTCTCATGGATTTAAGCATTATGCGGACTTCTTCTACTGATACATCTTTAAGAAGTACCATAAACTCATCTCCGCCAATTCTTCCAACAAGACCTCTTCCTCCAACTGATATTCTTAATGAATCTGCAAAAGATTTAATTACTTCATCGCCAAAATAATGTCCATAGCTGTCATTAACACTCTTGAAATTATCAATATCCAGTATCATAAGATACATTGGTCTGTTCTTATTATCAGCAGCTGCTTTATTGATTTCTTCCGTTATCATGTCAGTAATGGCTTTCTTGTTATATATTCCGGTAGCAGAGTCAAGCTTTGCCTCATCCAAATCTGCATGTTCCTGAACCACTCTGGTTCTTTTGTCTGGCTCAGAAATAACGCCAACAGTGAGTCTCTTATCAGACTCTGTCATTAATGCCTGTCCATTAAACACGAGATTATCGACTCTTTCTCCCCTAGACATAATAGATGAGCTGAACTTCACTGTAAAACTAGACATGCCACTTAACATGCTTGTGCATAATGCTTCAAAATGAATAACGTCATCACCTGTGACATATCCCTTATCAATGCATGACTCTCTCCACTCTATAAGATCAATTCTCTCGAATATCTCTGATTTATTATTCCTGTAGCAATATATTGTCAGCATACGGCTCTCTGGATCGTATTCAAAAATCTTTTCTTCAATAACATTCATTAATGCTCTGTATTTTCTTACCCTGTGATAATACATGTCAAAGTCATTAGATATAACAATAATATCCTGCGCAACAAGCTTTACCATACGTTCAGAACCGACATTATATATCTTCTTTTTTAGAAGGAGCATCCAGCGATATGCTCCATTCTTAATAAGACATCTGACAACGCAATATTCCTCTGACATATCAGAATTAACAAAATGTTCAAATGTAGTTACATCATCAGGGTGAACAAGTCCGTTAAAAGCTGAGAGCATTGTCTCTCCCATAAGATTATAAAATCTTTCATCTCCAATTTTGACAACATATCTGTCATCGAGTGTGAATTCCACCTCATTAGGCATATTGCCTTCGTATGAAATATCTAATTCATATTTACGCATAATTCCCCCATTCTAAGGAATCCGGCTGCTTATCCGTCAATATGTCCTTCCCGATTTTCTTTTTCTACTTTAACTTTAAGTATCATCCTGTTACGGACTTCAAGAGTCTTAAATATGTACCCATTATACTCAACTTCAAAGCTCTCCCCATCATCGGGTATTTTGCCAAGCTTATAAATCATAAAACCACTGAGTGTATCAATATCCTCACACTCAAATTCTATTCCTAACCTGGCTTCCACATCTTCAAGATCAGCCTGACCTTCTATTATATAAGAACCGTCTGCGTCGGTTACTATCTGTTCTTCTTCGTCATCATATTCATCAAGGATATTACCTACTATTTCCTCAAGTATATCCTCCATTGTTATGATTCCTGCTGTCTGTCCATATTCATCCACAACTATAGCCATATGGATTTTATCTGACTGCATCTGCCTGAATAATGGACTTATATTTCTCGTCTCAGGTATGCAATATGGCTGAAAAAGTATTTCTTTTCCAACCTCACGAAGTTTTCTGCTCTGGTTGCTTTCCTCTACATATATTTTGAGAAGATCACGGATATGTAACACACCTGTTATATTATCAATATCTCCATCATATACCGGATACCTTGAATAATTTTCTTCCATAACACGGTCAAATGCCTCTTTAACCGTAATATCATTATCAAGTGCTACAATATTGTTTCTGTGAGTCATTACATCTGATGCCTGCTTTTCTCCAAATTCAAATATATTGCCAATCATCTCAGCCTCATTCTCCTCAAGCACACCCTGTTCATGGCTCTCATTAACCATATCCATTATCTCTTCTGTTACATCCTCATCGCGTTTTCCTCTGCCAAATCTCTTAAACAGTGACGAAAACTTCTTTTCTTTCCCATCCGCGGGATGGCCGTCATTCATAATATTCCTCCATAAATAATATCCTATTGTACGATAACAATTATCCTGTCTATAATAACACAGTTTTATGCTGATAGTCAATTCATCTCTAAGCTTACAGACAGTGCTTTATTAACCTGTCCGATGATGTCATTATCCAGATGGCACACCTTATCCTTGAGTCTTCTTTTATCTATCGTTCTTAACTGTTCTAAAAGTATTACTGAATCCTTAACCATGTCATATCTTGATGAATCCAGCTCTACATGAGTTGGAAGCTTACTCTTATGCATCTGGCTCGTTATTGCAGCACATATAACTGTTGGACTGTGCTTATTTCCTGTATCATTCTGTATAATAAGTACCGGTCTTATTCCCCCTTGCTCCGAGCCAACCACAGGTCTTAAATCTGCATAAAAAATATCTCCTCTTTTTATTACCACAACTGTCACACTCCTAAAACTAAATTGTTTCCTCTGGCATTAGTATTGCCTACTTTTAAGTGTGTATTCAGTTATCTTTTATCTTTTAATAGCATCTGCAACTGCATTTGCAATATCTGATGCCGTCATCCCTGCCTTTCCCCTGTTTAATGCTGCAATATCTCCAGCTTTTCCGTGAACATATACAGCCAGACATGCTGCCTCAAATGCATCAATTCCCATAGCTGTAAATCCTGCTGTCAGTCCTGTAAGAACATCTCCTGAACCTCCCGTTGACATTCCATCATTACCTGTACTGTTGATATACACATTTGTTCCGTCTGTCACAACTGTTCTTGCATCCTTTAATACACATATGCACTGATGTTCTTTTGCAAATTCTTTTGCACACTGTACCAGATTCTTTTTAATATCTGACACACTTTTTCCTATAAGCCTTGACATTTCCATAAGATGCGGCGTAACAATAATATTGCCTTCAGCATTTCCCCTAAAATCAATTTTTTCTGCAGCTATAATATTTAGTGCATCTGCATCTAATATTCTGACCTTATCATTAATTTCAATGACACTTCTGGTAATCTCTGCTGACACTTCATTCATAGAAAGACCTGGTCCTGCAGCTATACTTTTTGCCCATGCAAAATCCTTTTTCAATTCTGCTGCAAGAGGCTTATTATCCTGATAAGTTGCAATCAGGCATTCTGGCATCCGTACAAGTAACGGTGTCTTATTAACTTCATGTGTAAGAATCTTAACAAGTCCTGTTCCACTCCTGTATGCTGCGCTTGCTGATAAAACCGCAGCACCACCCATATCCTTAGAACCTGCTATTATAAGCGTTCTTCCGTATGTTCCCTTGTTAGAGTCCGAAGTTCTCACAACAAGTCTTTCTATATCGTCATCCGTATATGTGAATGTTCTGCCAAAGCCATCCACTTTATTATGTAACACATTTTCAGGAACAAATCCTGCATTAACAACCTCCACACTACCACTGTATGTTGCTCCCGGATAAAACATGATACCTGTCTTTTTATAACCAAATGTTACAGTATAATCAGCTTTGACAGCCACTCCCATAATCTGACCATTATCAGCATTAATTCCTGATGCAATATCCACAGCAACAACCACAGAGCCTTTTTCCCCTGCTTCGTTGACAGCTTCTGCAATCTGTGCATATCTTCCTTCAATATTTCTTGAAAGTCCTATCCCGAACATTGCATCTACAATATAATCATATTCAGAAAAATCAATATTGCCATTATATTCCACACATTCTATTCCAAGATTGCTGACAATATTTTTCTGCAGTCTGTATTCTTCTGTTCCCTCTGATGTTCCCGCAATAACAACACTTACATTAATGCCATTCTCATTGAGCTGTCTTGCAACGGCAAGTCCATCTGCACCATTATTGCCACTGCCACATACACATACAGTTTTGATGCATTTATTACTTTTCTCTCTGGTAATCAGACCTTTTAAAAACACTGAAACCCCCAGTGCGGCTCTTTCCATAAGCACCACTGAGGGAATCTTAAACTCTTGTATTGAACAGTTATCAACTGTCTTCATTGTATGTGAATCTGCTAAATATTCCATAACCTTATTCCTCGTTAATTCTGTCTAATTCTTTCATGACATCTGCTCCTAAAATATCATGCATTGATGAATACATACGATTATTAGCTTCTTCTTTATCCTGCTTGATAAGAATATTCTTCTTTAACTTTACTCTGGTTGCATTAATCCATTTATCAAGTACTTCAAGATCTTCTTTGTTACTGTTAATCTTATTATAACACACCTTTACTGTCTCTATAAGCAGATTTCTGTTAGCATCAACAATATCCCTCGGTATATCAAGTGCCTCATCCTCAAGACTGTTAATCTTATCCTTTGCCTCCTGGATAAGTCTCTGATTCTGCTCCATAACCTTAGCTTTCTTAGGATCGTTATCTTCATCCTGCATATTATCAACAACATCCTGAATAAGCTGTTTTTTTATCTTTTTTACTTCTTTTATGTCATTATTAACCTGTCCCTGCTTCTTAAGCAGCTCATTAAGGCGCTTTTCCCAGTAACGTATTTCGTCCGTCTTTAACTTATCTGTTATAAGGTGATACCATCTTTCATCAAGAGTAAGTATCGGTATATCATTTATGGCTGTACAACTTTTCAGCTTCTCAATATCAGGTTCTGCCATATTATCCTCCCAAACAGTTACTTTCTGTTAGCAATAGTATATGAAAGTCTCATAAGACTTTCTGACAAATGTACATTCTCAACAATAACATCATCCGGAAGATTAAGATCTGTATGTGCAAAGTTCCATATAGCCTTGACTCCTGCATCAGCAACAACCTTTGCTATCTGTCTTGCTGCTTCTTTAGGAATAGTAAGTGCAACTATCTCGATTTCATTATCTTTAATAAAATCAGTAAGTTCATTCATCATCCTTACTTCTATTCCACGAATCTTAGTGCCCTTAATCTTAGGATTATTATCAAATATTCCCTTAATAACGAATCCTCTTTTTTCAAAATCACTATAATTAACTATTGCCTTGCCTAAATTACCGGCTCCGATAATAACCATATTATGATTTCTGTCTATTCCAAGAATCTTGCCAATTTCTTCATACAGGTACTGCACATTATATCCATATCCCTGCTGACCAAAGCCTCCAAAATTATTAAGATCCTGTCTTATCTGAGAGGCAGTCACTTTCATTCTGGCGCTCAATTCTTTAGATGATATTCTCTGTACACCAGACTCTATCAGTTCTCCCAGATATCTGTAATATCTTGGCAGCCTTCTTATTACCGCCGATGAAATCTTTTTTTCTTCCATTACCATAAACCTCCAGACTACAATTGCATATATAAAAAACACATCAAATATTATATAAATCAATTATACTAAGTGCTATAATTATAAACATTTTTTCTCGATATGTCAAAATTTTAACCAAGAACTCTTTTAGCAATATCAACAGATTCTTTTGCATCCTTTGCATAGAAATCTGCATCTATCTCTTTAGCATATTCCGGAGTAAGTACTGCTCCGCCAACCATAACCTTACAATCAAGATTATTTTCTCTTATAAGTGCAATTGTTTCCTTCATAGATACAAGTGTTGTTGTCATAAGTGCAGAAAGTCCACACAGTTTAACATCATTATCTCTTATTGCATCAACAACTGTCTGGTACTCGACATCTTTACCAAGGTCAATAACATCATATCCATAATTTTCAAGAAGAACCTTAACAATATTCTTACCGATATCATGGACATCCCCCTTGACTGTAGCTATAACAATCTTTCCCTTGCTTACAGGAGCATTATCAGACATAACCATATGCTTTCTTATAACTTCAAATGCTGCCTGGGTAACTGATGCTGCCATAATAAGCTGTGGAAGGAACAATGTACCCTTCTCGAATTCAGCACCTATCTTATCAAGCGCAGGAATAAGCACCTGATTAACAATCTCCATCGAATCCATAGTTTTAAGAAGTGCCTCTGTTATCTCAGCCCCTTCATTTTTAAGTCCTTTTTCTACGGCATAGAAAAGGTCATCTCCTGTATAGTTCCCATCCTTCTTTTCCTTCTTGACAGGATCAATCTTAGAAACATTTGGCATAGCGCCATAGTTTTTTATATAATCAACTGAATTCTTATCAATATTGGCAAGAAGCTTGTACGCCCTTACCGCACCTGTCATCTCTGGGATGTTAGGATTTATAATCGCAAGGTCAAGTCCGTTAGTAAGTGCCATTGTAAGGAAAATGTGGTTTACAAGCACTCTGTTTGGAAGTCCGAATGAAATATTAGAAACACCAAGCACTGTCTTTAAGCCAAGCTCATTCTTAACTGTATGAAGTGCATTAAGAGTTTCCATTACGCCCTCCTGTTCAGCAGAAGCTGTGAGTGTAAGGCAGTCAATATAAATATCTTCTTTAGGGATTCCCATTGCAACAGCCCTGTCCATAATCTTCTTTGCTATTGCAACTCTGTCCTCTGCCTTCTTAGGAATGCCATCTTTATCAAGTGCAAGTCCGATAACTCCTGCACCATATTTCTTAACAAGAGGAAGAACATTATTAAGAGACTCCTCCTCACCATTAACTGAGTTAACAAGCGGCTTACCATTGTATACACGGAGTGCTGCCTCAAGTACTTCAGGTATTGTAGAATCGATCTGAAGTGGGACATCTACAACTGCCTGTAATGACTTTATTGTATCAATCATCATTTCACGCTCATCAATTCCCGGAAGACCTACATTGACATCAAGAATATCTGCTCCGCCTGATATCTGCTCTAAAGCCTGTCCAAGAATATAATCCATATCATGTCTTAAAAGTGCTTCCTTAAAAAGCTTCTTGCCGGTAGGATTGATTCTTTCACCGATAATTCTTGGCTCATCAACAACAACAGTGCTTGTAGCTGAACATACTGAACCCGGAATATATTTATGTGGTGCTGCCGGATTGCCTTCTCTTTTTAACATCTCTGATAATTCTTTAATGAATTCAGGATTAGTTCCACAGCAGCCACCGAATATCTTAATGCCATATTTTCTTAAATCCTTCATGAAATCTGCAAACTGGACCGCAGTAACATTGTAAAGGTTAGTTTCAGGGTCAGGAAGTCCTGCATTAGGCTTTACCACTATCGGAAGGTTAGTCCATTTTACAAGTTCTTCAATAACCGGTTCTAATTCCTTAGGTCCTAAAGAACAGTTTACGCCAAGTGCATCAACGCCTAGTCCTGTAAGTGTAAGTGCCATTGCCGATATAGAACAGCCTGTGAAAGTTCTCATATTCTGTTCAAATGTCATCGTAGCAACAACAGGAAGGTCGCTGTTTTCCTTAGCTGCAAGTACAGCAGCCTTAACATCTAAAAGGTCGGTCATTGTCTCAAATACAACAAGGTCTGCTCCCGCAGCAGCTCCAGCCTTTACTATCTCGGCATACATATCATATGCTTCTTCAAAGCTTAATACGCCTGTTGGCTCAAGAAGTTGTCCGATTGGTCCGACATCGAGTGCAACAAGTCCGTCAGGCTTTACTGCATCTCTTGCCTTCTTTGCATTGACAATTCCGGCAGTTACAAGCTCCTCAACGCTTTTTCCACATTCTTCAAGCTTATATCTGTTTGCACCAAATGTATTGGCATACACCACATCTGAGCCTGCATTGTAATACTGCTCTGCAATTGAAACAAGAAGCTCCGGTCTTGTTATATTAAGCACTTCCGGTGTCTCTCCCATCTTCATACCCGCTGCCTGAAGCATTGTACCCATAGCACCATCAAATATTATATAATCTCTAGTTCTTAAGAGTTCTCTGAATCTGTCAGCCACTACAATGTCCTCCCATTCCTCTGTATGCACAAGTTTTATTAAGATTGCATGTTGCACAACCTCTGTTCTTAGTACTTACAGGCTCCTTAGTAAGTCCAATAACCGCAGTTACCGACTTTACCGGAGCCAGCATATATGATTTATTAAGATTAAGACCAATCTTTTTACCGGCATCTAATACCTTTAAGAAAGGCTCCTGCATGCTTATCGGCAAATCACCATAACCAATCCCGAACCTGAATGTCTGGTAATAATCAGGATATTCATCTCTTAAAAGTTCTTCAACCTTATCACACACCTGTTCAACAGCTACACTTGCCAGGCTGTCAAACACCAGTGCCTTTGCCATATCTGTAAGCTGCAACACCCTTAGCTGTCTGTCAATACCTTCCGATATAGTTACAGCCATGCATATTGCACTGTCACATTTATACAGGTGCTTCTTAATAGATTCTCCCGGAAGCACCATGCTTGTATTCTTAAATGCCACACCGTCTTCATTAATTGTAAAATCAAACTTCTTATAAATAAATCTTGGAACTGCGGTCTTTAATACAAGCTCCTCACATTCATCCATAAGCTCTTCCACCCGCTCATCAGGTGCATTTTTCTTATAACCCAGATATCTTAACGCTTCTTTTCTGTTAAGACTGGTAAGCTTAATACTTTTCTCCATTTCTTCTTACCTTGCCGCTTTTACTTCTGCGTTCTTTAAGTTTGTCATGTTTCCCACGGGACTCGTCTTTTCTTCTTCTTGTATCCGGCTTTGACTTGGATTTTCTTGCAGGCTTGGCAGATACATTCGCTTTCTCTACATTAACCTTCCTGCCCTTGATAAGTACATTGTCATTCATAGCTGCAAGTACTGCTTCCGCATGCTTTGCAGGAACATCAACAAATGTATAATTATCCATCATATCAATTGCACCGACAAGTCTTCCCGGCATTCCGGATTCTCCTGCAATCGCTCCAAGAATATTGGCTGGTGTAATCTTGTCCTTCTTACCAACATTAATAAAGAGTCTTATCATTCTTGAAGTATCCGCATTTTCATCAAAATGAAAATTCTCAACCTCATCAACTCTGTCTAATGTATCTCCGACTATCATCTTAAGGAGTGCTGCTGCCATATCCATTGATGTATAATCTTCCTGATTAACATGCTCCTCAACCATATCAAGCATAGCTCTGTGCTCATCAGCTTCAATCATCTCTTTAATCTTGTCAAATATACCATCCATCTTGGTGTTCTTGACATCATCAAGTGATGGAATTGGCTTTGCAAGAATCTTAGTCTTGCAATATCTTTCGATATCCTTTAACTTATATACTTCTCTTCCTGAGATAAATGAAAGTGCAAGTCCTGACTTTCCGGCACGGCCTGTTCTTCCTATTCTGTGTACATAATACTCTTCGTCCTGTGGAAGGTCATAGTTAAATACAATATCAACTCCGTCAACATCAATTCCTCTTGCCGCAACATCAGTTGCAATAAGAATTTCTGTTTTTCCGCTTCTGAAATCGTCCATTACACGGTCTCTCTGTTGCTGCTTCATATCTCCGTGTATACCGTCAGCAAAATATCCTCTTCCCTTAAGCTCTGATATAAGCTCATCTACCTGTCTCTTGGTGTTGCAGAACACAACTGACAGCTTAGGATTGTATATATCAATAAGACGGCTTAAGATTTCTGTTTTATTCTTAGGTCTTACTTCATAATAGAACTGATCAATATTAGAAACTGTAAGTTCTTTTCTTACAACCTTGATAATCTTAGCATCTTTCTGGAATTTTCTTGCAATATCCATAATAGGCTTAGGCATTGTAGCTGAAAAAAGAACTGTCTGTCTTTCCTCTGGTGTCTCTGTAAGAATTGTTTCCATATCCTCACGGAATCCCATATCAAGCATCTCATCAGCTTCATCTAATATAACCATAGATACAGAATCAAACTTAACAGTCTTCCTTCTCATATGATCCATAACTCGTCCCGGAGTTCCAACAATAATCTGTACGCCAGCTTTTAAAGACTTAATCTGTCTTACGATCTCCTGTCCGCCATATACCGGTAACACCTTAATGTCGCTCATGTACTTGGCAAGCTTTCTTATCTCTTCTGCAACCTGTACTGCAAGCTCTCTTGTAGGGCAGAGTACAATTGCCTGTGGTTTCTTAACATCTGGATTAATCTTCTGTAACATAGGGATAGAGTACGCAGCAGTCTTACCTGTTCCGGTCTGTGCCTGTCCGATAACATCAATTCCTTCCAATACTGCAGGAATAGCCTGTGTCTGTATAGGAGATGTCTCCTCAAAGCCCATATCCTCTACCGCTCTTAAAATTCTTTCATCAATATTTAATTCATCAAATTTCATTCTTTAATCTCCATTTCTATAACTTGTTAATTTTACATTACAGAAAGCCATAAGTCAAAGTAATAATTGCATTTTATTTCTTGTACATATATAATCGTTTTAAATATCAATTCAGCCTTCACCAGAGGAGCGAATTGTATATCGTCTGTCATTGTGCAGGCATGCTTCGTAAAACCCGCCAGGATTGCTAATTTGCTGCACCCAGTCTGGGGCTTCTTTGATTGTTTATGTTCATTCGACATCTGGACACTGTTGCGATACTGTCCGTCTAGGGCATACGCCCGATATATTGCGAACTGTGTGGGAGTTAATGCCGCTATATACATAAGAGCGGTGTGCTAAAGCTCGTTCAAGCGAAGCGCGTTTGCTGATGCACACCGCAATAAACTTTGTAGATAGCGGCATTTACTCCCACTAAGTGCAGCAATCCTTGAGTGCGTATGCCCTAGACGGACAGTATCGCAGCAGTGTTCATCTGGCGAATGTACACAAACTTTAAGCCCCAGACTGGATGCAGCAAATTCACACAATCCTGACGAAGGTTTTACGAAGCATGCCTGCACAATGACAGACTAAATGCACATATCCCCTCTGGTGAAGGCTGGATACATATAATAAAAGGAGTATGTATGATTTTATCTTGTAATAATATTAGTAAATCTTTTGGAACGGATGTCATTATCAAATCCTGTTCGTTTAATATAGAAGACCATGAGAAGGCTGCCATCGTTGGAATCAATGGTGCCGGTAAATCTACTCTGCTTAAGATTATCACTGGCGAAGAACCTGCTGATACAGGTATTGTCACTCTTGCTAAGGATAAGACTCTTGGTTATCTTGCTCAGCAGCAGAACCTTCAGTCCGACAGAAGCATTTATGATGAGCTTCTTTCTGTAAAGCAGTATATCCTTGATATGGAGAGTGAATTAAGAAGAATTGAGACTGCCATGAACAGTGCTTCAGGTGATGAACTTGATGCTCTTATGAACAGATACACCAATCTTAATCATAAGTTCGAGATGAATAACGGTTACGCATATAAAAGCGAGATTACAGGCGTACTTAAAGGTCTTGGTTTTGATGAAGAGGATTTCTCTTTACATGTAAATACCTTATCCGGTGGCCAGAAAACCCGTGTATCTCTAGGTAAGCTATTACTTTCCAAGCCTGATATTATTATGCTTGATGAGCCTACCAACCACCTTGATATGGAATCTATAAGCTGGTTAGAGAATTACCTTCTTAATTACAATGGTGCGGTTCTTATCGTTGCACACGACAGATATTTCCTTGATAAGATTGTAAGCAAAATTATCGAGATTGATAACGGTGACTGTACTGTATTTTCTGGTAATTACACAGATTATGCCTCAAAGAAGGCAATTCTTCGTAATATGAAGTTAAAGGAATACTTAAATCAGCAGCGTGATATCAAACATCAGGAAGAGGTTATTGCCAAGTTAAAGCAGTTTAACCGTGAGAAATCCATCAAACGTGCGGAGAGCCGTGAAAAAATGCTTGATAAGATTGAGGTTGTTGACAAACCAGTTGAGCTTAATGCCAGGATGAACATTAAACTTGAGCCATCTGTTATAAGTGGTAATGATGTTCTTACTGTTACTGACCTTACCAAATCATTTGACGGCAATACTCTTTTCAATAATATTAATTTTGAGATTAAGCGTGGTGAACGTGTTGCTTTAATAGGTAATAACGGAACCGGTAAAACAACTATATTAAAGCTTATTAACGGCATTATCCAGCCGGACAGCGGAAGCATTTATCTTGGTGCCAAGGTTGCTATTGGTTATTACGATCAGGAACATCATGTGCTTGACCCTGACAAGACCCTTTTTCAGGAGATTCAGGACGCATATCCTGACCTTAACAATACACAGATAAGAAATACTCTCGCGGCATTTCTTTTTACTGATGATGATGTATTCAAATACATCCGCGATTTAAGTGGTGGTGAACGTGGCAGAGTTTCACTGGCAAAGCTTATGCTTTCCAATGCCAACCTGCTTATTCTTGATGAACCTACTAACCATCTTGATATTGTATCCAAGGAAATTCTTGAGAACGCCCTTAACAGCTACACAGGCACTGTTCTATATGTTTCCCACGACAGATACTTTATCAACGCTACTGCAACCAGAATTATTGAACTCACTAACCGGAATATAGTCAATTATATTGGCAATTATGATTATTACATTGAAAAAAGGGATATACTGACAGCAAATGCATTTCCTGACACTAACACCGATGTCTCTTCTTCTGAAAAAGTCAAGGATTCCAAAATTTCATGGCAACAGTCAAGAGAGGAACAGAACAGGCTTAAAAAGAAAAAGAATGACCTCAAGCACACAGAAGAACGGATTGCTGATATAGAAAAGCGTATTGAAGATATAGATACTGAATATTCTGATCCTTCAATTGGAAGTAATACAGCCCGCCTAATGGAGCTTCATAACGAATCCACTAAACTAAAGAAGGAATTAGACGAGCTGTACGAACACTGGGAAGAATTAATGGAAGAAATGTAAGCATTTACATCCTGCAAAAAGTGCCAAAAAGCCCCATTTTTAGCCACTTTTTATTGACAAATCATGAATCATGGAGTATAAATAATTTATACTTATTATTACTTAATTTTTTAAGGAGGACAATTTAATTATGAATAAGTCAGAATTAGTTGCTGCTATCGCAGAGAAGGCTGAGCTTTCTAAGAAGGACGCAGAGAAGGCTGTTAAGGCTTTCACAGATACTGTTGCAGAACAGTTAAAGGCTGGTGAGAAGATCCAGTTAGTAGGTTTCGGTACATTTGAAGTTGCTGAAAGAGCTGCTAGAACAGGTAAGAATCCTCAGACAGGAAAGGCTATCCAGATTCCTGCTTCTAAGGCACCTAAGTTCAAGGCTGGTAAGGCTTTAAAGGATGTTGTAAACACTCCAGCTAAGAAGTCTAAGAAGAAGTAATTATTGAATGACTTTTAAAGGCTGTCACTTATGTGGCAGCCTTTTTTCTCTTTATTTAATTAAGTTAAAAGAATCGAGGTTTATTATGGAAATCGAGCGTAAATATCTTGTGTCAGGAATACCTGACGATATAGATTTATATCCATGCCGCATTATTGAACAGGGTTATCTTAATACTTCCCCTGTTGTGCGCGTAAGGCGTGACAATGATGACTTTTATCTTACCTACAAAGGAAACGGCATGATAGCAAGGGAAGAATATAATCTTCCACTTAATAAGAATGCATATGATCATCTGATAAAAAAGGCTGATGGCAATATTATAACCAAGAAACGTTATGAAATTCCTGATGATAGCGGATATACAATTGAACTAGACATATTTGAGGGGCTTTTCGAAGGCACTGTTCTTGCTGAGGTTGAATTTCCAACTATTGAAGCAGCCAATTCATACACTCCACCTTCATGGTTTATACAAGATGTAACCAATAATCCGGATTATCATAACAGCAACATGAGTAAAAAGGTCTTTTAAAGTATGAGGTATTGGGATATGGATAAAGAAACTTTGTTTGAATATATTCAACGGCTTAAACTTGCAGTAATAACTCTTTTCAAATGGCTATTCTGTTCGGTTGTATGTGGCTGTTTTATCGGTTCTGTCGGTGCTGTATTTCACCTGATGCTTGGTTATGTAGGCAGCCTCCGGGTTGAATACCCATTTTTACTATTCGGACTGCCTGTTGCAGGTATCATCATTGTATTCATGTACAACATTGTTCACGAAGCAGGAAACCGCGGAACTAACCTTGTCATAACTGCAATACAGTCGAATGATGAAGTACCGGGAAGAGTTGCCCCTCTTATAATTGTATCAACTCTTCTTACCCATCTTTGTGGTGGTTCTGCCGGACGAGAAGGTGCTGCGCTTCAGGTCGGAGGTGCATTAGGCAATACATTTGCAAAACTGTTTAAATTCGACGAGAAGGATACTCGAATTATGATTATGTGTGGTATGAGTGCCTGTTTCTCAGCACTTTTCGGAACACCTATTGCGTCAGCTGTTTTCTCCATGGAAGTAATCAGCGTCGGTGTTATGTATTATGCTGCTTTAGTGCCATGCGTACTCGCTGCATTTATAGCACAGGGCATAGCCTCTGCACTGGGACTTGAATCTACACATTTTGTAGTTGATGAAATTACTTCTTTTTCTTTTATTAATGGCAGTAAATTCATCATCATGTCCGTACTTTTTGCTCTTGTAAGCATTCTGCTGTGTGTTGTTTTACACGGTACTTCAAAGCTCTACACTGATTACATAAACAACCCATACATAAGAATAATTATTGCCGGTGCTCTTGTTATTGCCATGCGTTACATATTTGGCACAACTGATTATCTCGGTGCAGGCTCAGATATTATTGCAAGAAGCTTTGTAACAAGTTGTGCATGGTATGTATTCCTTTTAAAAATGCTGTTTACAGCCGTAACTTTGGGCGGTGGATTCAAAGGTGGCGAAATTGTTCCTACTCTTTTCGTGGGTGCAACGCTTGGAAGCTTCTTAGCACCTATATTCGGACTCCCTGTCGGATTATGTGCAGCATGTGGTATGGTAAGTGTGTTCTGCGGAGTAACTAACTGCCCACTCACATCATTCATTCTATCTATTGAGATGTTTGGTGCATCAACAATGAAATTCACAATTCTGTGTATTGCATTAAGTTATCTGTTATCCGGATATTACAGCCTGTATAACAGCCAGAAAATCGTCTATTCTAAGTATAAGACAGAATATATAAACCGCCGGTCCCATTGACCTATACAGGTCAAAGAACCGACGGTTCTTTTATTGGATGACTGCTACTTACACATATCTCCAGTCTTCTATTCGAAACTGTATTGAAACAATCCCATTATATTCATTAATATCCGGGTAATACACCATAGATATCTTCCTTCCAACCTCTGGTATCTCCTGTCCGTCTAATTTGAACCTGATTGCTGTCACCAGCTTGCCATGCTCACTTTCTAACTGACATCTTAATACATTTTTATTTTTTCCAATCACAGCTGACTGTCTGACAGTAAGATTTCTGTCTGCAAACACCGGTTTTTCATTACCTTTCCCGAAAGGCTGCAGCTTCTCAAACTGTTTTATAAGTTTTATATCAACATAATCAACCGGCATAGGCACATCAATCCACACTGTCGGCGTTAGTACATTTTCTGTCATTGTCTGATTCTCATTCAGCGCTTTCCTGAATTCATCAATTTTATCAATATCAAGCGATATTCCGGCAGCCATTGGATGTCCGCCATATTTGTTAAGGAGTTTACCACATTTGCTTATCTCCTCAAACATGTTATAGCCTTCTATTGAACGCCCTGAGCCCTTTGCACCATCTTCTGCCTTAGTGATTACTATTGAAGGCCTGTAGAATTTTTCTCTTACCCTTCCTGCAATTATCCCTGCAACACTTTCATGGCATTCAGGAAGATACACAACTAACACCTTATCGTCTTTTAGTTCAGTGTTCTCAACCTGTTCAATTGCAATAGCGGCATATTCTTCTGTTATATCTTTTCTTTCAACATTAAGTGTGCGAAGCTCTAAAGCCTTCTTTCTCGCATCTTCCATATCTGTAGTAAGAAGCAGCTCAATGGCTCTTCTTGCTGAATCAAGTCTTCCTGTCGCATTAAGACATGGACCTATAACAAATCCTATGTGATATGAGCTTATCTTGTCTATTTCAAGCTCACACGCCTCTACAAGCGCTCTTATACCGATATTAGAAGTTACTGCCAGATGCTTTAAACCATATTTGACAATTACCCTGTTCTCATCTGATAAATCAACTACATCTCCTATTGTTGCAATTGCCATAAGTTCTGCATATTCCTCAAGCCCAATAGGATTAAGCCCACATTTTTCATAAAGTATCTTAATCACTTTAAATGCAACTCCGGCTCCACACAGCTTATCAAATGGATACGGACAGTCCTCCTGCTTAGGATTAACAATTGCATCTGCCTGTGGTACTTTATGTATCTTTTCTCCATCAACAAAGTCAAACGGAATATCATGATGGTCAGTAACAATTACTGTCATTCCCTTTTCTTTGGCATATTTAATCTGCTCAATCGCAGCAATACCATTATCACATGTAATAATCGTATCGGTTCCATTATTATATGCTTCATCTATCAGATGCTCATTAATACCGTATCCGTCAATAATTCTGTCTGGTACTGCAAATGTAACATCTGCTCCCGCTGCCTTTAGCCCTTTATAAAGAATAGTTGTTGAACATATCCCATCTATATCATAATCACCGATAATATGTATTTTCTTCCCAGCATGTATCTTGTCTGTCAGGATATCAACACATTTGTCTGCATCCTTTAATAAATGTGGTGAATGCATGTCATCCACCGTTCCATTAAGATACATATTTATCTGCTCATACGTTTCTAACCCTCTGTTACGGATAATTCTCGCCATAACCTGGTCAATGCCAAATCTTTCTCCAATTGCTTTGAAATCAGCTTTCTTAGTGTATACTCTCCAGTTGCTTTTCACTCTTTTCTCCCTGTTTCATTATTAAACCAATTATGGCGGGAACTGATATACAATCCCCGCCATGTCATAAACTTATTGTATCTGTTAATTAAACCTGAGAACCGTCTTCAAAAACCTCTTTCTTGGAAGCTGCTTTTTTATTATTCTCTTCTACAACGCCTCTCTTCTTGCCGCCCATTACATACCACATAGCACTTGTTAAGCATACTGATGAGTAAGCACCAACAACAATACCTACGATAAGTGGAAGTGTGAACTCCTTGACAGAAGTTACACCCATAATGAAAAGAACAATAAGCATTATAAGTGTTGTTATAGATGTATATACTGTTCTTGACATTGTACTTGTAATTGATGAATTAACAAGCTCTGTAATGTTAGTCTTCGAATTAGCTGTCTTTAACTGCTCTCTTATTCTGTCAAAGATAATAATTGTACCGTTGATAGAGTAACCTACTATTGTAAGCATACATGCAATAAATGTTGTTCCAACCGGAATTCTTGCAAATGCATAGAATGCAAGAACAACAAGTACATCATGAAGAAGTGCTAATACAGCAGCTAATGCAAATCTGATATCACGGAATCTTACAAAGATGTATATAAGCATACAGATTGTAGCAAGTATAACCGAAAGAATAGCATCTCTCTTAACTGTTGCAGAAACTGATGAACTGATTGTATCTGTCTCAACGATTGTTCCATCCTTGATTGGATACTTAGCAGTAACCGCATTTTCAATAGCTTCTCTCTGGTCAAGTGAAAGATCAGATGTCTTGAAAGAAACCTGTGTTGAATCTGCAACCTTCTGCTGCTGAACCTCTGAAATACCTGCAGCATCTCTGATTACAGGAATGATGTTATCCTCAATCTCTTCTGCTGTATACTCTTTATCAAATGTAAATGTTGTTGTTGAACCACCAACGAACTCAAGGCTGAAGTTTAATGCTCTGTTTCCAAGACCAGCCTGAACTGCCATAGTGATGATACCAGCAACGATTACAACTGCTGAACCGATAGCAGCCCATTTCTTAATGCCAAGTACATTAAGAGTCTTTCTGTATACATTCTTTCCATACCACTTGGCATCTCTGATACCAAAGTTATATAAGAGCTTCATTATAACCTTAGTAATAACAAGTGATGTAAAGATTGAAACGATATTACCAACAGCAAGTGTTGTAGCAAATCCCTTAACTGGACCTGTACCGAATATGTACAATACTAAAGCTGCGATAAGTGTTGTTACGTTACCATCTACGATAGATGATGTTGCCTTGTTATAACCTGAAAGGATAGCATTCTCTACAGACTTTCCGGCACCAATCTCTTCTCTTATTCTTGTGTAGATAATAACATTACCATCTACCGCCATACCAATACCAAGAATAATACCTGCAATACCCGGAAGTGTAAGAGTAAGATCATATACACTTACAAGGAATAAAACAAGTGATGTATAGATAATCAGTGACAATGTTGCAACAAGTCCAGGAATTCTGAACATAACAATCATGAATAAACAGAGTAATGCAAGACCTATAGCAGCAGCAATTAAACTTGATTTGATAGCAGCATGTCCAAGCTGTGCACCAACAATGTTAGAACTTACTTCCTCAAGTGTAAGAGGAATTGAACCAACTCTTATGTATGTTGCAAGGTTATCAGCCTCATCAAATGATTCCATATCTGTAATAGATGCTGTGCCACCTGATATAGCTGTCTTAACATTAGGTGCACTTACTACTTCTCCATCATATACAATATATATCCTTTTACCGATATTAGCTGATGTTGCATCATAGAACTTAGTTGCTCCATCATCTGTAAATGTAAGCTGTACTCCATAAGGAGTACTTTCAGAACTGTTAGTATCTGTGTAAGCCTGTGCAGCTTTTACATCAGAACCTGTAAGTAGTGGTGTGTAGTCATTTCCCTGTGAAAATGCTGTATATCCTGTGGAATCAAGGAATTCCAATGAACCTGGTGTACCAAGTTCCTTAAGAATCTCATTAGCATCTGTTACTCCAGGAATCTCAACTGTGATTCTGTTGTCACCTTCCTTATAAACCTGTGACTCTGTACTCTTTCCTTCTACTCGCTTCTGAAGCTTATAGATTGTATCCTCTACATCCTGTGATGTAAAGTTATCTTCCTTAATCTGATATGTGATACTTACACCACCGGCAAGATCAAGACCAAGATCTATATCATAAGTGCTTCCGTATCCCTTTCCATTTAGTCCGAAAAATGCTGTTAATACAAGTCCAACCAGTAAAACAGCAACGATTATTGAATAAATAATCTTCTTAGGTAAACTGTACTTCATGTTAAAAACTCTCCCTTTTACTTATTCTTCCTCAGCCATGGCTGCACGAATCATTATTGCACATTCTATACGCTTTTTCTGAAGTTCACATCCAACATCATACGCATCATTGATATTACCATGGAAGTTATATGAATTAGCTGCGCAACCACCACTGCAATAGAATTTTGCAAAACAATTCTTACATTTTTCCTTTGAATAGACATTACTATTCTTAAACATGTCTCTGATGTCTGGTCTTACTATTCCATCATCAACATTACCCATAAGGAAATCTTCATTGCCAACAAACTGATGACATGGGTAGAAATCTCCCCAAGGTGTAACTGCAAGATACTCACAGCCTGAACCACATCCTGACAATCTCTTGGCAACACATGGACCACCATTAATATCTATCATAAAGTGGAAGAAATTAAAGCCTTTACCAGCCTTCTTTCGCTTAATGATTTCTTTGGCAAGTATATCATACTGTTCGCAAAGAACCGGAATATCCTCTTCTCTTATAGCATATGAATCTGTCGGCTGCGCAACAACAGGCTCAACAGATATCTGCTCAAATCCCTCATCGGCAAGGTGAAGAACATCTTCTGAAAAATCCAGATTATTATGTGTAAATGTACCTCTGACATAATAATTCATCTGATTTCTGCTCTCTGCCACCTTCTTAAACTTCGGCATTATAATGTCATATGAGCTGCCGTGGTTATTCCTTGTCGGACGCATAAGATCATTAATTTCCTTACGTCCATCTATGCTAAGTACAATATTACTCATCTCTTTATTGGCGAAATCAAGAATCTCGTCATTAAGAAGAATACCATTAGTCGTAAGTGTGAATCTGAACTTCTTATTATTAGCCTCTTCTATGCTTCTTCCATATTCAACAAGCTGCTTAACAACTTCAAAGTTCATTGTTGGCTCACCGCCAAAGAAGTCTACCTCAAGATTCTTTCTTGAGCCTGAATTGGCAACAAGAAAATCAAGAGCCTTCTTTCCTACCTCGTAGCTCATAAGAGCTCTTCTTCCATGATATTCGCCTTCTTCTGCAAAGCAATATTTACATGCAAGATTACAGTCATGTGCTATATGAAGACATAAAGCCTTAACAACTGTAGGTCTGTCTTTAAAATTGTCTATATATGGTTCATATATATCTTCTGTAAAGAGCTGGCCTGCTTCCTTAAGCTCGCCAATCTCTTCATATGCTTCTCTAATATCCTGAACAGAATACTTGTCTTTAAGTTCTTCTGTAATCTGCTCAAGCGTATTATTCTCGTAAAGTCCTATAATATCGTATACCATGTCATCAACAACATGTACTGAGCCGCTGTTGACATCCAATACGATGTTATAGCCGTTATTCTTATACTGATGTATCATTTAAAAATAGCCTCCAAACCGTAAATGTTCTCTATACATTTACGAAAAATAAGAGAGTGCAGAATAGTTCGACACTCTCTTACTAAAAATACTAGTTATTCTTATTCTCACAGCTCTGGTTACCAACTGTGCAAGATGTCTTACATGCTGACTGGCATGATGTCTGGCACTCGCCACATCCGCCGTGCTTCATTGTATCCTTTAATACGCGGTTGCTGATTGTCTTAATATGTTTCACGACAATACCTCCTTCATATATTCAAATTATATCGTATTATATCATGTAGCTGTCCTATTTTCAATCATTTATTCATTTTTCTTTGCTATATAGATAATGATACTTACTACAAACATAGTATCATTATGTTCAATCTTCATATTGCCGCCATACTTCTCTGTAATTCTTTTTATATTTTCCAGCCCATATCCATGTTCTTCTCCCTTTGTGCTGAGATATTTATCTTTATCTTTATTAACTTTTCCATCAAATGTATTAGCAACCGATATATACAGCATATTGCCATTGTACTTTATATTTACTTTTATATCCGATTCTTTTGCTTTGACAGCATTTTCATATGCATTATCCAGTAAATTACCCATTATAATATTAATATCCATAGCCCCGAATCCCATATTTTCAGGCACTATTATATCAAATGCTGCTTTAATATTCTGTTCCTCAAATTTTCCATAATAATAATTCAGTATTCCATCTAAGGTTATATTACCTGTATCAAACATTGTTTTTGAACTGTTTATATCTCCCATCAGGTCACTGGTATATTTTTTTATCTCCTCTATTTCTCCAAGATTAGCAAGATTGTTTATTTCCCTGATATGATGTTTCATATCATGTCGGATAGATCTTACTTTCTTATCATTCTGGACATTTGCATTCATCTGCATATTATAATAGTGCATTTGCTGCCTGAGTCTTTCATTTTCCTGCATATATACATATCTGTCTAACATACTTGAATAAAACACATATAGCAACAGATTTACTATTAACACGGATGTACTCAGAAACAGTATTCCATATGACGACAATCCAATTTCCTTATACATTTCAAAAAGTATACAGACGCTCATAACAGACACCAGAAGTAATATATACCACTGTCCCACAAGTTCTGTCTTTTGTTTCTTTTTAAATATAAGTCTTAATACCACCGTAATTATATAAAATAGTAATACTGATATAAATGAAACAAGTATCTGATACTCCCATGTTTCCTTATTATCAGCACTTATAATGTAAACAATGAAATCAACTGCTACCATAATTGAATAGCATAATATGCTAAGTAATACTTTGCTCTTAATCTTTCCATCATATGATAAGGCTATTATAATTATAGATATTATTGTAGATGTTGTATTGATGTAATTATTATTTGCTGTCAAAAAGCAGACAGTAGTTGCTAAAAATGCTATGAAACAGCTAATAATCTTCTTTATCTGGTTTTTACCCGCTAAAAATATATTAAAATATTCTAATGTGATAAATGTTCTGGCGAACTCAATTATCACAACTGCTGCTACATTAAGCATATTCATACTTTATTCCACTCCATTTGCATCTCAAGCATCTTCATATTAAGCGTTTCTTTGTAATTTTTACTTATTACAACCACATCTCCATTATCCATAATAAGTTCTTCGGGAAGAAATTCTTTTATATGTCTCAGATTAACAACAACCGACCGGTTAATCATAGCAAAATTTGCTGGCAGCTTCGTTAATTCTAATTTTAATTTTCCAACATATTCTTTTCTTCCGTCTGTGCATACTATATTGATATTATGTTTATCGCTCATGAAATATAAAATGTTTCCTAATAACACCTTATATTGATTTTTATTAAACGAATATGTAAAGAATCGCCTGTCCTGTCTGTCTAATTGAAGTAATTTTTCTATTTCGCAACATACTTTTTCCCTGCTTACAGGCTTAACAAGAAAATTGTATGGGTGTACATCAAATAGCTCAAGTGCATAAGATGTTTTCGAAGAAATGTATATAATATGCATTCCAACATCTGACATTGACTCTCTTATATAATATCCAACATCAATACCATTTTTCCCTGGTAATTCTATATCAAGAAATAAAACATCTAAATTAATCTTCTCTGGCACATCTTCTATAAATGATTCTGCACTATTCCACACAAGCACATCTACACTATCACTTTTTCCTTTGAAACATTCGGCTATATATATTTCTAATTCTGAACAAGTTGAATTTTCATCATCACAGATTCCTATCCTGTATCTCATCCGTCCCACCTTTTATTTACTATGCTATTCCATTTTATCTAAATCTAACTCATAAAGATTATCAGCTGTTCCCGTAACATTGTTGTATTTTACAAGCTCCATTCTGCCATTATGATAATCATCCAGAACATACTCACCCTTTAATATGATTTTTGTTTTCTTTCCATTATACACTCTTACATCTCTGTTAGTAACTATATATAATTTCCCATCATACATTATATAATTGGTGGCATTTGTCTCAATTTCCTGTCTTGATACTGCCTTATAATACACAACAACATCAAACACCTTAACTTCTTTTGGCTTTGTTGCAAGTTCATATATCACTGTTGTTGTATCAGTATCTATATTGTAGCTGCAGAATTTTTCCATATCACCATAATATAGCGTATTGCCCTGTGATGTCATAGAACCAGCCATTACATGTCCACCATCAGTCATTTCATTAAACAACTTCCTTTTCGCTTTTGTTTCTTTATCTGTTATTTCATAACATTTTCTGTCACTGTTATAGGTAATCACATAATCATCAAGTTCAACATAATTATCTGTCTGTTTTGATTTGAAATCATATTCGAAACTATTATCAGGAATAATTGCATTTTTAGTATTAACCATATATATGCATGATGTCAGCATAATTAACATTATAATACATATCACTATTCTAATTACAGCTTTTTTCATGTGTATACACTGCCTCCATAATAAATATAATTCCAATAATTATTAATGCTGTTAAAATATACTGTAATCTGTACGTATTAATTTTATCTAAGAAGTTATATGGTGCCAAAAATGCTGATGGTAATGGAACTTTTGTGTAGCTATTACCATTATTGAACAGAAAATATGGTACATATGCAGCTATCATTCCACATATAAAGCCTTCAGCTTTTCCAAAATTGCTGATAATAATAATGCCAGTTACAAGGCTGACATATATAAGTCCTGCAATTTCACACAATATAAGGAACACCAGGGCTTCTCTTGTTCCTACATTAACCGCAGTTTCCTGCATATAATTTACATTCTGAATAGGAATATTTATAAAAAAAGATATTCCATATGTATTAATAACCGGAAATAATGCCACAGTTCTTATCAGTTCAAGCAGTATTATCATAATAACAACTGCAATAATCTTAGCCGGAAGCAGCTTTTTTTTACCATTTTTTGTACATTTGACAATATCTTCAATACCTTTTCCCTTATCAACAGAAAATATCATTGAAGAAACAATTAATGTCATAATACATAGAAACATATTGATATTCTTATATTCAATAAAAAGATAATGCCACCCTCTTGCATCTGTTATTAAATCCGTATATTCATTATTCTTTGCAATGTTGTACGAAGAATAATAAACTGTCATCATATCCTTAACTTCTTTTTCATCAATAATCTGTTCTTTCATGTCCTCTGGAATTACATAGTCTGTCTCAATATCATAGTCATCAGATGTAACCATACTATAATAAAGATTAATTATCGTATCATTAGCAGAATCATAGGTATCACCCCATTTTTCATAATAAAATTCCAACAATGATTCTTCTTCATCAGAATACTTCGAACTCTTAACATTGTTATTTAATGCGCCTGCTGCATTTACTAAAATAAAAAGAATTATTAATATATATCCCTTTTTTATTTTAAGAAACTTCATCAATTCATAATATGTCTGTCTCAAAACATTTGTCATAACCTCATACACGCTCCCTTCCTGTTAATGTGGAACAATGTACTTCTACAATATATGCCAGAATAATAATTACCACTGACATCAGAATTCCTGTAACCAGACAATAATTAATGTAAATGACCGGTCTGTCCATAACAAATATACTATTAAATGTTGATGCATCCTGATTAATCTGCAATAACCGGACAATATTAAATGGTATTTCTTTCTCATTCAATATAATAAATGGCAGAATACCAGCAACGCCTAAAACTATTGCTACAAGATTAGTCTGTGCTATCGCAGATGCGAGAATCACAATTGATGTTATTCCAAGAATTCCAGCCATTCTGAATAGATTAATAATAATAATATATTTCAGAATGCTCACATCATATATGCAATACTGCATATCTTCTATTGAATACACCGGATTCGTAATTCCCTTATATCCAAATGTGATATTAAACATCACAAAATCTTCAATTATAAATGCTGCTGTTATTCCAAAGGCTATAACAACCCCTGCTACAGCTTTTGAAATAAAGCATCTGCTCTTTCCATATCTGCATGTAACAATCATCATACTCATATTAGTTTCGCGCTCATTAGAAAATATCCCTTTTAATGCACACAAAATCGTAATCAATATACACAGATTAGAAAACGAATATCCCAGATAATACTTCCAGTTCTTTGTCTCCATGAAATCTTTTATATTTCTCTGATTATATGTATTTAATATACTTTGATTATAGTCTTTCAGTGCTTTATTCCCTGTAATATCATAGAATTCAGAATTTTCTTCACTTGCACTCCTGATATTTTTAATATTATCACTATAATTCAATATATATTGATATTTCTTGTACATTTCAGAATACAACGAATACTCTGTTGTTTCATATCCAGTTCTCAGACTCTCATCATATTCAGTTGAAAGCGTCCGTGACATACTTTTTGCATATAATTCTTCATACTTTTCTGTGACATACGAAACTTTTTCTTCTGTTATATCACCGCCAAGATACTGATACATTTCATCATATGCCGATTTATTATCATAATAATTTCTTATTGTTGATGGCTTTCTTGCTATAACGAATCCATTTATTAAAAATGTTATTGCAAATATATATATTGTTAACCTGTTAGTTATTAATTTTTTTATCTCATATCCAGCATTATGCATATCATATCTCCCAAAACTTCCTAAAAATACATTAAAAATGCGTCTTCAAGTTCAGGTGTAGCCGCCGATATATCATAATTTTTCAATTCATTTTTCAGATTATCCCCAACAACTCTTACTTCAAATCCATCATCAGTTTCGCGGATATTTGACACTTTAAAAAGTTGTGTGATATCTGCAATATCAGTATAGCTGTGTACTTTAATTACATATACCTTTTCATACACATTTTCTATTAATTTCTTAGGATTATCACATAAACTTACTTTTCCATTTCTTACAAGAATTATATTCTTAGCAATGCTCTCTATATCTGATATAATGTGCGTTGCAAGTATAACTATTCTTTCTGTTCCAAGTTCTGTTATAATGTTTCTGAATTTAATTCTCTCATTAGGATCTAATCCTGCTGTTGGTTCATCAAGAATTAAAAGCTGCGGATTATTTAAAAGTGCCTGTGCTATCCCCAGTCGTTGTTTCATTCCACCTGAAAATGTACGGATTTTTCTGTCTGCTACATCTTTTAACATTACCTTTTCAAGCAGAATATCTGTTTTCTCCTTCGCCTCTTTTTTACTTATACCTTTAAGTCCAGCCATATATGTGCAGAAATCATATGCTTTAAAATTATCATATAATACTGGCATCTGCGGCATATATCCAACATAATCATAATATCTACTTTTCAGCTTATATATGTCTTCACCATTAAATACTATTCTGCCTTCCCTAGGTTTAATCAACCGCATAATAGTCTTTATCAGCGTTGTTTTTCCTGCTCCATTAAGTCCAAGTAGTGCTGTTACTCCATTATTTAATGATATATTCACATCATCTAATATTACATTACTACCATAAGCACACTGTATACCCTGTAAGTCAAGTGTTGCCAATATTATCACCCCCATATCATGGCTGTTGTATATTCTTCCAATTTTCCACGTCACACTGTCCATATTTATTATCACCGACAGCTACAGCCGTTCCATCTTTTTTTATTCCTAATGTATACCCGTTGCCTTCCATTATAGAAACAACATTATTCCACGCCGATATTTCACACTGCCCTTTGCTGTTATCTCCCGTAGCAACAACTGTCCCATCAGACTTAAGTCCAATGAGTGTCTTATGGTACGCTGTTATCTGGACTATATTCTTCCATTCATTGATATCACATTGTCCACAATCATTATCTCCTACAGCAACAACCGTTCCATCTTTCTTCAATCCGGCTGTAAAATTATAGCCACACGCAACATCAATCATGTCAGCCCATTGTGATGTATTCATGTCTTCATTAACGCCTTCACAAAAGACACTTACTTTACCATCCTTCTTTAGCACCGCTGTATGGCTGTTTGATACATCTATATATGCAATTCCAGATATAAGTCCATATGTTTTGGACCATGATGGTGCATTACTTCCTACACATATCAGCCTGTCAGAATCATTAAGTACTGTAAATACCTGTCTATCTGTAACAACCTGCTGTATATTTTTATACATAGACAATGTTACTTCGCCCGTATCATTCTCCATACCATCACCGTATACTTTACCAGCATTATCGATTGCACACACAGAGAAACCATCTGCGTCTATATACTTAATATCTTTCCATGAATCTACTTCAGGCATAATAGTTATGCCTGAATATGATGATACATTTTCACTATTACCGGCCTGTAAAATTTCTCCTGAAGCTGTAACTGCATAACTGAAATTTCCTGCTGCAATATATCTTTTTCTTTCATATCCAGATACATATTTATTATCAGTTTTTGATTCTGTAGAAATATTATCAGGCAACACATCGGTATTTCCAATAACTTTACCGCATGCTGCTATTAAAAATGACATGGTAAATACTGACACCAGACAGAATAATCTCCTATACGCCTTCTTCATATATTCAATTCTCCCATAAAGCAACTACTCCATCTACAGACAACACATCGCCTGAACTTCCGGCTGCTGGTACTGCAACATAGCAGATTGTATTGTATTCTTCAACGCTGTACCTGCTTAACATATCAGAACTAAACTCAACATAATCATCAATAACTGCCCTGTTTAAATAGTTCTCTATAGTAGTTGTATATGCTCTCAGCAATTCACCATTGATATATACATTAATTATATATTCTCCTTTTCCTGCACCTCCAAATTCCGTGAACAAATGCAGCCTGCCATTCTCTATTATGCTCTGTGTATATGTATTTCTAAAATTAACCGTTTCAAGCTGATTTTCTATAGAGCCATCAGAATATGTTTTGATTAACTGGCTCAATTCATAATCTGTATAATTTATTTTTTCTAATTTCTTTATATCCTTATCTGATATTCCCGTATTATCTGTCTGTGCTTCTGCTTTCATGTCTATTGTATATTTTCCAAGAACTCTTACATCACATCCTGGCTGCATAGGATCATGGGCTCCCAACGGTCTGTATATAGCACCTATAACATACACTATTGTAAGTTCAAGTTTTTCACATGCATGTCTATTATCTGGCGTTATGTATATTGTCGTATCAGAATTCTTTTCTTTATTCACATGTTCTGAATGAACATACTCTCTATTATATTCTTTGTCGGTATAGTATCTTTGTGGTATTCCGTTAATATATATCATATACCCGATAGTTGTATCAAAATCCGCATGTCCTTCAATTTCAACTGTAACTGGCTCATAACCACAAATAAATGTGTCTCTGTCTGGTTTATTAATTATCTTAGCTCCTGCTTTCATGCCTCCTGTATAACTCTTCAAATAATCATTAGTATCTTCTTTCTGACGAAAAGCATCTGTAAATGTATTCATAATATCTACTGAAGTCTGCATCTCTGACACTGATTCATTATTTTCAACAGTCGATTCAGAGGTTTTATCTCCGCACCCAGACACCACCATAATCAGCATACTCATGACAACTAACATTATTCTTTTCTTCATAGCAACCCCCTATTCCCAATCACTAAATTTTATTTTCATAATAGCACCTTGTCTGACTTTATATATAAGCCACGCATAAAAAGTGGTTAATCACGCATATTTGATTATTTGTATCTGTTATAATATAGCCCCAATTGAATTCTTATTTGCAATTAATATGTATTTTATGCAAAATGCAGCCACTTTTCTTATGTCATCACATAGTTTATTGTTTTATATTATTAGAACAAGTTACATATTGAATAGGAGATTTTCATGTTTACATCTAAAGATTTAAAGAGACTTATTATTCCATTGATATTTGAGCAGTTACTTGCTGTGAGTGTCGGCTTTGTTGATACATTCATGGTATCTATTGCAGGTGAAGCAGCCGTTTCCGGTGTCGCTCTTGTCGATAATATAAGCAACCTGCTTATCCAGATATTATCAGCTCTTGCCACTGGCGGTGCTGTTGTATGCAGTCAGTATCTTGGAAGTAAGAATATAGATATGTCAAAGAAATCTGCCGGACAGCTTATATTTATTATGAGTACACTGTCGGCTTTGCTGATGGTGATATCACTTATTGGAAATCATGGGATTATTAATTTCATATTTGGTAAGATTGAAAGAGATGTTTTTGAAAGTGCAAGTATTTATTTTTACATAACAGCAGTTTCTTACCCTTTCTTAGGTGTATATAATGCTGGTGCTGCTCTTTTCAGAAGTATAGGAAACAGTAAGATAAGCATGAACACAAGTCTTATCATGAACATAATTAATATATGTGGAAATGCTTTATTTATATTTGTGTTTAATATGGGCGTTGCAGGTGTAGCTTTAGCAACTCTCATATCCAGAATCATATCTGCAATAATTATTATTGCTCTTATGTTTAAGGCTGAATCTGCAATAAGAATAAAGTCTGGCAGGGATTTCCTGCCATGCCCTTCTATTATCAGGAAGATTCTTTCAATTGGTCTTCCGAGCGGTTTGGAAAACGGCATGTTCCAGATAGGAAAGCTCTCTGTTTCAAGCCTTGTATCAACATTTGGCACTGCTGCCATAGCCGCCAACTCAGTTGCCAACTCAGTTACAATGTTTGCCAATATTCCTGGTAACGCAATCGGCATGGCAATGATTACCGTTATCGGCCAGTGTATTGGTGCCAAGAAACCTGATGAAGCCAAAAGATATGGCAAGAAGCTTATGTTTATTGCATACGCAGGTATTCTGGCAACTAACATTATAATGACAATAGTTGCCGTTCCTGTGGTAGGACTTTTCCATCTGTCACCAGAAGCAACAAAAACCGGTTTAAGCCTTATCCATTGCTTCTCACTCGTAGCAATATTTATATGGCCACTAAGCTTTACTATGCCTAACGCACTCCGTGCAGCCGGTGATGCCAAGTACACAATGATGGTAAGCATCTTCTCCATGTGGGCATTCCGTGTAGGAAGCAGTTACCTCCTCGGTGGCACACTTGGTCTCGGCGTACTTGGTGTATGGTTCGGTATGTTTATCGACTGGGGATTCCGCTCAATTGCTTTCCTGATAAGGTTTCTTCGTGGAAAATGGACTCAGAAGGCGGTTATATGATGATAATTATATGACAGTCTGATGTCTGGGAACTGTCTCTTAACACTGGATATACAATGTCATTTGCGTGCTGAATATACTTATAAACTGTGTTAACCAGGTTATTTTACATATATTATTACGCCCGACCTATAAGAACAATTAAAATGTATGATTAATAGGTACTATTTCTACTTAATTTCTTTTTAATCCAGCTTGAATAACGAAAAAGCCTATAAGATGTATGCATCTTTTACATCTTATAGGCTTTTTTAGCGTTTATCTTAGTAGTTATTTATCAAAATTACCTATCAAGCACCTCATAATGCGACTACCTATAGGTATCACATCAATAAATAAGTTTCTTACCAGCTTATTACTTCGTGTCCGTCCTCTGTTACAAGAACCTGAATTTCCCACTGTGCTGAAGGAAGTCCATCTGCTGTAGATACTTCCCAGCCGTTCTTTTCATCTGTAACAACATTTACTTTGCCCATATTAACCATAGGCTCTATTGTAAACATCATGCCGGGTGCCATAACCATGTCAGTTCCTTTTCTTGTATTGTAGCCAACCCATGGATCTTCGTGGAACTCAAGCCCTACTCCGTGGCCACCGATTTCTCTTACAACAGTATATCCATTAGCATATGCATGGTCATGTACTGCCTGTCCCATATCGCCTAAGAAGCCCCAAGGCTTAACCTGCTCAAGTCCTAATTCAACACATTCCTTAGTAACATCAACAAGCTTCTTTACCTCAGGCTTAACATCTCCTATACAGAACATTCTTGATGAATCAGAGAAGTATCCATGAAGAATTGTTGAACAGTCAACATTTATTATATCGCCTGACTTAAGGATAACATCTTTAGACGGAAATCCATGGCATACCTGTTCATTAACAGAAGTACACACACTGTATGGATAGCCTTCATAATTAAGTGGTGCAGGGATTCCACCCATATCAGTAGTCACATCGTATACTATTTTATCGATCTCAGCAGTATTCATGCCTTCATGTATTGCTGCTGCAACCGCATCAAGGCATGCTACATTTATCCTGGCACTCTCTTTAATCTTCTCAATCTGTTCAGGTGTCTTGATTAACTTGTGTGATGGCACAATATGTCCAATATCCTCAAGATATCTTAACTTATCGTCAAATGCTTCATGACACGCTTTGTATTTCTTACCACTGCCACACCAGCAATGGTCGTTTCTTCCTAATTTCTTAATCATTGTTCTGCCTTCCTGTTACATATATTATAATCATACACAACTATAAGGCTTTCTTAATATTTTTTCAATATCTGTTTCAAATGATTAATCATTATTAACATTAAAAGCCCCGATTCCCGGATATATCGCACTGGCGCCAAGCTGTTCCTCAATTCTTAAAAGCTGGTTATACTTAGCAACTCTTTCTGATCTTGAAGGAGCACCTGTCTTAATCTGGCAAGTGTTAAGAGCAACAGCGAGGTCTGCAATTGTTGTATCTGCTGTCTCACCTGATCTGTGTGAGCTGATTGCTGTATATCCTGCCTTATGAGCCATCTTGATAGCTTCAAGTGTCTCTGAAACTGAACCAATCTGATTAAGCTTGATAAGAATTGCATTACCTGCTCCAAGTTCAATTCCCTTAGAGAGTCTCTCTGTATTAGTAACAAAAAGGTCATCACCTACAAGCTGAACCTTATCTCCAAGTCTGTCTGTAAGTTTCTTCCAGCCTTCCCAGTCCTCTTCATCAAGACCATCTTCAATAGATATAATAGGATACTTCTCACATAATTTAGCCCAGTGCTCAATAAGCTCCTCTGCTGTATACTCTGTTCCAGCCTTAGGAAGCTTGTAATAACCCTTTCCTTTCTCACTCTTCCACTCTGAAGAAGCTGCATCCATTGCAATCCTAAAATCCCTGCCCGGCTTATATCCAGCCTTTTCTACTGCCTGTAATATTGTCTCAATTGCTTCCTCATCTGACTTAAGTGCCGGAGCAAAGCCACCCTCATCGCCTACAGAGGTTGCAAGTCCTCTTTCTTTAAGTATAGCTGCAAGTGCATGAAATACCTCTGCACACCATCTTAAGCATTCCTTAAAGCTTGGTGCCCCAACGGGCATAATCATGAATTCCTGAACATCAAGCCCACTTGATAATGCATGGCAGCCTCCATTAATAATATTCATCATTGGAACAGGAAGCCTGTTTCCTGATACTCCGCCTAAGAACCTGTAAAGAGGAATATCTAAAGATACAGATGCTGCTCTTGCTGCTGCAATAGATACCGCAAGAATAGCATTTGCACCAAGATTAGACTTATCCTTAGTTCCATCAGCTTTAATCATCGCTGCATCAACTGCATATATATCAGATGCATCTATTCCAAAGAGGCAGTCATTAATAACAGTGTTTATGTTCTCTACTGCCTTAGTAACGCCCTTTCCCATATATCTTGACTTATCCTTATCTCTTAACTCAAGCGCCTCAAATTCACCTGTAGATGCTCCTGAAGGTGCTGCGCCTCTTCCAACAGTTCCATCCGCAAGATAAACCTCTGCCTCAACTGTAGGATTGCCTCTTGAATCAAGAATTTCTCTGCCTATAACCTTTTCAATCTCTAAATATGCTGCCATATAATCCTCCTAATCAAATGCTTTGTAATCTTTTAAGTTAGTTTCTTCTAACTTTAGCAATACAATTCTAGCATTATACAACAAAATCCACAATGCAAGAAAATGGGAAGTTTTCTCATTAAAAAACTTCCCATTAACAATTATATCCAGCTATTTAGTTTGTATACACATAAATTATTTTTCCATCTTCTGTAAAAATGCTTTGGTTCTTTCATTACTTGGATTGTCAATAACATCCTCCGGCTTTCCCTGCTCAACAATAACTCCGCCATCCATGAATATTACCCTGTCTGCAACCTTTCTTGCAAATTCAATCTCATGTGTAACGATAATCATTGTCATCTTTTCATCAGCAAGCTGTCTTAAAACCTTAAGAATTCCTGCAGTAATCTCAGGGTCAAGTGCTGATGTAGGCTCGTCGAAGAAAAGCATTTCAGGATTCATCGCAAGTGCTCTTGCTATCGCAACTCTCTGCTGTTGTCCTCCTGACAACTGGCATGGATAACTGATATCCTTGCCATCAAGTCCAACTTTCTTTAAAAGCTCTTTGGCCTCTTTCTCTACTTCATTCTTGTCCCTTTTCTGGACAGAAACAGGTGCATCAGTAACATTTTTCATAACTGTATAATGCGGAAAAAGATTAAAGTTCTGGAACACAAGTCCATATGTATTCTTGATTTCTCTTAATTCTTTCTTTCCAACATACACTGAAACTCCGTCCTTGTCCTCACATGCAGTTTCACCACCTAACTTAAGAGTTCCTGCATCCATTGTCTCAAGAAGTGTTGCACAACGAAGCAGTGTTGATTTACCAGAGCCGGAAGGTCCAAGAATTGCAACAACCTCACCCTCGTTAACTTCCATTGATATATCCTTAAGCACCTCAGTCTCGCCGAAGGATTTCTTTAAATGTGATATTTCTAATAATTTCTTCATATTAAAATCCTCCTTAATCAAAATACTGCATACGCTTTTCTAATTTTTCCATAACCATAGCAACAAGGAAATTGAAAATGTAATAGAACAATCCTGCTATGAATAATGGCATGATACTTGCTGTTGAAGCCGCTACCTGCTTGGCAAGTGTAAACATTTCTGTGTAAGCAAGTGCAAATGCAAGTGATGTATCCTTAACAAGTGTTATAACCTCGTTAGTAACCGGAGGAAGTACTCTCTTAACCATCTGAGGGAATATAATCTTCCAGAATGTCTGTACCTTGGAATATCCGAGTACTTCTGCTGCCTCGTACTGTCCCTTAGGTATGCTCTCAATTCCACCTCTGTATATTTCTGCAAAATATGCTGCATAATTAAGTGCAAATCCAATAATTACAGCATAGAATCTGTATGTTGCCGTAACCTTCATTCCAAACAGATAATATGGTCCGAAGAACACAACAAGAAGCTGTAACATAAGAGGAGTTCCTCTCATTATAGATATGTATATTCTCGCAATCCACCTTACAATGCCTATTCTTGACTTTCTTATTTCACATACAAGAAGTCCTAGCGGCATTGAGAATATAAGTGTTAAGAAGAATATTGCAAGAGTCGCTAACATTCCTGATGAAAGCTGCTTAACTATATCCACAAGCCTTTCACCAAAAGAAGCCTTAGTAGTACTGGTACTGTCAAGGAGATAGGCACTGTCTGTTCCTTCTTCTCCAAGACATACGCTGTCTGTAAGTCCCCATTTTTCAGCAATCTTGTCAAATGTGCCATCAGCAAGCATATCATTAAGGCTTGTCTGAACTTCATCTCTTAATGCTGTATTACCTAACTTAAAACCAATACCATACTGTTCGGATGAAACAGTCTCGTCAAGCATTGTGAACTTGTTACCTCTCTGCTCAAGCTGGTACTTTGCAACACCCATATCCATACATACAGCATCTGCCGAACCTGATTCAAGGTTCATAAATGCTGAATTATAATCAGATACCTGCTGAAGTGTCTTAAATTGTGCCGCAAGTGCAAGATTTTCTTCTGTTGCATCCTCTCCTGTAAATGCTGCAAGAGCTGATGAATCAGCCTGTACAATAACAACCTTACCCTTAAGGTCTTCTAACTTCTTTATTCCTGAACCGGATTTAACTATAACAACCTGTGAATTATCAATATATGCCTTAGACCATGTATACTCATGTTCTCTTCCATTAAGCGTGAAACCGTTCCATATACAGTCAATAGAGCCTGAACTAAGCTCCATATCTTTAGAATCCCAGTCAATAGGCTGCTTAACCAGATTCCAGCCATTTCTTTCACATACTTCCTGTGCAAGATCAAGGTCAAAACCTACATACTCTCCACTATCATCTTTGTAACCATAAGGTGGGAATTCCGCATCAAATCCTACTGTAAATGTAGTTCGTCCATCATCGCTCTTTTTATTACTGCATGCTGTGAACATTCCCACAATCACAGACAACATTGCCAGTAACAGGACGGCTTTTCTGATATTCTTAGCCATATAAAAATCCATGCCTTTCTCGCTTTAATACGCTTTCACTTTACCACAGTAAATCAAGCTTGTCTATTATAACATGAATTACCTGATAAAAACACTATAAATATTCTAAATCAGCCCAAAATTTCTTAATATAAATATCCATGCTGTAAGAGTCACACTTGAAAGTAATGTTGTAAGCATAACTATGCTTGATGACAGCACCTCATCATTGTCCATCCCTTTAGCCATAACAAAGCATGTAACTGTAGATGGAGAGGCAAGCATAATAAGAATTGCTATAAGTTCCTGATTACGAAATCCCATTTTTACTGCTATAGGAAGAAATATTGCTGCAAGGCCTACGAGTTTTAAAAATGTAGCAATAACCGTGGGTTTAATCTTCTTAATTGCCTTTTTCCCTTCAAATGACGCACCTATACATATAAGTGCAATAGGTGTAGCTGTCTGCGCAATATTATTAATTGTCTTATTGATAATTACAGGATATTCAAATCCTACAAGGGAAGATAACAACCCCAACACAATTCCTATAATTATCGGATTAGTTACAATATTAAAGCACGCTTTTTTAATATTTTCTTTCTTATCCCCAGATTGAACTTCTGTGTTGCCATGACATTCCGGATGAGCCTTAAAGGTAAGCACTATTACCGAAAATATATTAAACAACGGAACTGCAGCAACTATCATAAGAGGTGCCATTCCAGTGTTCTGATACATATTCTGTATGAATGCCATTCCAAGTATCGCCGCACTGCTTCTGAATGATGCCTGCACAAATGCGCCCTTCTGCGTATCATCCTTCATGAATATCTCTGTACATATCCATATTCCGCTAAACATTATAGTAGTAACAATCATGCAGTACATTACGAACTTAACATCAAACTGCGATTTAAAATCTGCTGCTGCTAAATCCCTGAATAGCAGTACTGGAAGTGCCACCTTAAATACATATTTATTAGCCACATTTGCAAAATGGTCATCTATAACGCCAATCTGCTTTATTACCCAGCCAACTATCATAACTAAAAATATTGGTACCGTTGCATTTATACTATATAAGAAGCTGTCCATCTGTCTCTCCTTCTACTACTTATTAATATCAAGCCAGTATGTATGGTCAAGCGGGCCGCTGCCGCTTCCAAGATTAAGTCCTGCTTTCAATGCACCTGTCAGGTACTCTTTAGCCGCCTTCACACTTTCTTCTATTGATAATCCCTGTGCAAGATTAGCTGCAATGGCTGATGACAATGTACAGCCAGTTCCATGTGTGTTAGGATTATCAACTCTCTCCCCATTAAGCCACACTATTCTGCCATCTACACACAGACAGTCGTTAGCCGTATGAACAGCATGTCCTCCTTTTACTAAGACAGCCGCATGTCCACCTTTTGATTTAAGATTCTCATATATCTTTATTGCTGCTTTCTCCATTGAATCTGCACTGTCAACAGTCATTCCTGTAAGCACTTCTGTCTCCGGAATATTAGGTGTAATAACATCTGCAAGCACCATCAGGCGTTCTTTAAGAACCTCTGCTGCATCTTCCTTAATAAGCCTGCTTCCACTCGTTGATACCATTACTGGGTCAAGAACAATATTTCTTGCCTTATATGTAATTAACGCATCTGCTATTGTTTCTATAAGTTCCTTTGACGCAACCATTCCTATCTTAACTGCATCAGGATATATATCTGTAAATATTGCATCAAGCTGTGCCTTAAGAAATTCAGGTGAAGATTCCGATATTCCTGTAACTCCTAAAGTATTTTGTGCTGTAAGGGCAGTAATTGCTGACATTCCATATACCTTATGTGCTGCAAATGTTTTTAAGTCTGCCTGTATTCCTGCTCCACCACTGCAATCACTTCCTGCTATTGTTAATGCTGTATTCATATAATTTCCTTTCTACATCTATTCTCATCGCTGCCCGAAACGTTTGTTGCGGGCAGCTCATATGCCAGAACTTCGTTCCGGCATTGTCGCGGCGCTCCTCGAGAATACATATAAAGTTCTCAGTTCGTGCAAGCACGACTGTGAACTTTCCATGTTTTCTCTCATCGCTGCCCGCACAAAAAAAGCACCGAGGTTACCTCGGTGCTTTTAGTGCAGTCGGCGGGACTTGAACCCGCACCCAAGCAATATGGACTAGATCCTTAGTCTAGCGCGTATGCCAATTCCGCCACGACTGCTTGTTTTGTTTTCGTGTCGTTCGCTGCTCGCTGACGACTTGATTATAATATCACCACATCAATATAATGTCAACAGCTTTTTTTAACTTTTTTGAACTTTTTTGAAACTTTTTGAAATTCCGCCGCTCTAACATCCAATCTGACATGCCTCGCTTTCCTTTTTGGATAAGAAATTTTAAAAATGACAGCTATTCATATTGACACATTTTCAAATCTCCTATAAAATATCAATGTTATGTAACTTATTAAGTTTGTTATATATCATATATGCAGAAGTGTCGGAATGGCAGACGAGCAAGATTCAGATTCTTGTGCGGGTTACCGCGTGTGGGTTCAAGTCCCATCTTCTGCACTCATTAAAAGAACCGTGTGATTTTATGTCACACGGTTCTTTTTTCATATCAATTATATAACTTTCCTTTTCAATATCTCCTGCATAACAAAAGCCTTGCGCATCTCATTCTTATCGAACTTAAGGTCATCAAGAATAGCTTTACCTCCCATCTGACTCTGTGGAACAATCTCATCATTATATTCATGTCCGCAGTCATACTGTGTAAATGTGTGTCCGCCTGTCATATCAGAATAAGTTCCTGTGCTTCCTGCCTGCATAACCGGTGAATGAAATTCTGCTTTATCAAGAGTCTTCATCACAGGTGCTGCATTATCTGCCGCTGGTGGCGGTGCAGTATACTGTGGCACAGGTGCCTCTGCCCTGTGTGAACTCACTGCGTCAGAGCCGGCAGTTTTTCCCTGAAAATTATTTCTCTCACGAATCTGCTGCTTGAGTCTTTCAGCTTCTGCGCTTGTCATCTTCTGACTACCTGAATATGTCTGTTGTTCCCTGTTAAGATTCGCTCCATGGCTTAATGTTCCCTGCTTTAACGGACCATTAACAGGATAAGCATTCTGTGTCTGTTGCACATTCTGGTTATGTTCCTGCATATTACGCTGGTGTTCCTGCATGCGCTCCTGCTGCATCTTCTTGGCTTTATTCATATTCATTATAACTATAATAATGAATATTGCCCATATAATTATTATTTCCATACAAATCCGCTTTCCTTTTAATTCACAAGTTCATTAAATAGTTGCCGGCTTCTCTGTTTCTCCTGCTATCGACTGTCTCATCTTAGTATCAGCCTTCAGATTCTGAAGATCATAATAATCCTTAAAGCCCATTCTGCCTGTTCTTAAAGCTTCAGCCAAAGCCTTAGGTACTTCTGCCTCAGCAGCTACAACGCTCGCTTTCATCTCCTGCTCAAGAGCAACAGCGGCTGCTCTTCTCTCCTCCGCCTTAGCCTGTGCAATATTCTTATCAGCCTCAGCCTGAAGACTCTGTAGATGAGCACCTATATTTCTTCCAATATCAACATCCGCAATATCAATAGAAAGAATCTGGAATGCTGTTCCAATATCAAGACCCTTCTGTAATATAGCCTTGGAGATAGAATCAGGATTCTCAAGCACGCTCTTGTGCGAATCTGCTGAACCAACTGTTGTTACAATACCCTCACCGACTCTGGCAATTACAGTAGCCTCGCCTGCACCACCAACCAACTGGTTAATATTAGTTCTAACAGTAACTCTTGCCTTAACTAACAGTTCAATACCATCCTTGGCAACTGCTGAAATATTAGGCGTCTCAATAACCTTAGGATTAACACTCATTCTGACAGCCTCTAAAACATCACGGCCTGCAAGGTCGATAGCTGCAGCCATCTCAAATGGTATGTTCATACCAGCTCTGCTTGATGCAATAAGTGCATTAACAACAGCATCTACATGGCCACCTGCCATATAATGTGACTCGAGCTGATTAGTGTTAAGCTGTAATCCGGCTTTTCTTGCCTGAATAAGTGGAAGCACAATTCTTGCTGGCGGAACCTTTCTCAGTCTCATACCGATAAGAGTTCCTATACCGACATGGCTTCCTGATGCTAATGCTGTAATCCATAATCTCATTGGTACAAATGCGAATAACAATATAAGCAGTACCACAATAATGATTGGAATAATTGGAATGTAAGGCATAATTAATCCCCCTTTATATATTTTTATTTTCAAAAATATTATTACATATAATGAGAAAAAATACCACATTTATATAGAATCATTTAAAAAAATCTGCTATAGTAATTAGTAATCGATAATTTTTTGTCAATCATTACAAAGGAGGTTTCATTATGTTATCTAATGATGCTACTATTCAGAATATCAAGCATGAAATCCTGTATGAAGTTGCCAAGCTCGCATATGCAGGAAGATTTGAAGAAGAAAAGGACGAACTGGCATACAAGATGTTTCCCGGTCCTAAAGCAAGATTCCGCTGTTGTGTATATAAAGAAAGAGAAATCGCAAGACAGCGAATCCGCCTTGCAGAAGGCAAATGTCCAACAGAAAGTGACCATCCGGGTGCCAATAACATAATCCAGGTAATTGAAGCCGCATGTGCCGACTGTCCACTTTCTCACTATATCGTAACTGATAATTGCAGAAAATGTATGATGAAAGCCTGCCAGCAGGCATGTAAGTTCGGTGCTGTAAGTATGACAAGAGACAGAGCCTACATAGACCCTGACAAATGCAAGGAATGCGGCATGTGTGCCAAAGCCTGTCCATACAATGCAATCGCAGACCTCATAAGGCCATGTAAGAAAATCTGTCCGGCCAATGCTATTACAATGGATGAGAATGGCATCTGTGAAATAGATGAAAACAAATGTATCCAGTGCGGACAGTGTATCCACGCCTGTCCATTCGGTGCTATCGGTTCTAAAACTGATATAGTTGATGTAATAAAGGCAATCGTAGACGGAAAGAAAGTCGTTGCCATGGTAGCACCTGCTGTTGAAGGACAGTTTGGAGACACAATAACAATGAGCAGCATCCGCACAGCATGCAAGAAGTTGGGCTTTAATGATATGTATGAGGTAGGTCTTGGCGGAGACCTTACTGCACAGGCCGAGGCCGAAGAATGGCTTGAAGCTGCTAAAGAAGGAAAGAAACTTACAACCTCATGCTGTCCTGCATTTGTAAACCTTATCAAGAAGCAGTATCCTGAACTTGCAGAACATATATCAACAACAATATCACCTATGTTTGCACTTTCAAGACTTCTTAAATCAGAAGACCCTGATACAATAACAGTATTTATCGGACCATGTATAGCCAAGAAGAATGAAAAGCAGGAATATAAGGGTCAGGGAAATGCTGATTTCGTACTTACAATCGGTGAATTCAGAGCAATGATGCGGGCTAAAGAAGTAATTCTTGAGCCTGAAGAAAACAGTGACCAGCAGGCAAGTATATTCGGTAAGAGATTCGGTAACGGAGGCGGCGTTACTGCTGCTGTTGCACAGTGCATGCGTGAAGCTGGCGCTGACCCTGATAAATTCAATGTTGAAAAATGTTCAGGAGCTGTTGAATGTAAGAAAGCCCTTACACTTCTTAAAGTTGGCAAACTTCCAGCAGATTTCATCGAAGGAATGATATGTGAAGGCGGTTGTGTAGGAGGACCAAGCCGTCACAGAAGCGGTAAGAATGCTGTTCTTGCTGCTAAAGACCGTGACAAACTGCTCTCAGAAGCTGATGACCGTAATGTTTCAGACAACTTAAGCAAATATGACTTAACAGCATTTTCAATGCACAAATAAAATTAACATAAAAATAGCGCTGGCAATATTCACATTATCAACGCTATTTTTTTAGTGCTGCTTTTAAAGCAAGCACAACAAGTTTTTCAAATATCACACTCAATACAACAATTATAACCGTCCATGCCAGCAAATCATCCGTATCAAGATATATTTTAGACATATAAAGCATCTGTCCTACAGAGCCTCTCGGCATTCCGATAATCTCTGCTGCCACTCCTGCCTTCCAAGCCATACCAGCAGTAACTCTTCCTGCTGATATAAGATATGGTGAAAGCTGTGGCATGATAATAAAACGTATCCTGCGAATCCAAGGAATATGAAATACATCTGCCATTTCCCTGATGCCTTTATCAGTACTTCTAAGTCCGGTAAGCGTATTCTGATATATAACAGGTACAACTATTAAAAATGCAATGAACACCGACAGATTCTTTGCCGTAAACCATATAAGACATATAACCACAAAAGACGCAACCGGCACTGCCTTGATTGTAACCATCCACGGCCACAAAATATATTCAACAGGCTTACATATATATGCAAGCACTGCACATACTATTCCGCACAGTAATCCTGCAAGAAATCCAACGACAATATGATACATTGTAAACCATACAGTTCCTGCAAAATCCGGTTCATGCCATATAGTAAATAATCTGCCAAGCACCTGTACCGGTGTCACAAGTATAATCTGCGAATCAATCTTTAATGCCACTATTTCCCATAAAATAAGTGCCAGCATTACTGCCAGCACTTTATATATAACATTCAGTATCTTCTTATTAATATTCATAATAGAAATCATCTTCCGGCATACTGCCACCTACTGACTTAGGATTCTGGTCATATAACACCTTTAAGAATCCTTTAAGTGCATCCTTCATGTCATTATTGGTATAGCACACTATATGGCACTTAGGCAACGCCTTCTTTGCAATTGTTGCCGATGCAACTACTCCATAATCAGCTATAAGCTGTGCTGTCTCATCAACATTTGTTGATGTATATTCAACACTTGCCTTGTATTCTTCAATAAACTGCTTAAGCTGTTCAGGGTATTTGTCAGCAAATTCTTTTCTTACAACAATTACACCAGTAACAATCTTAGATGTACTATTAACCTTATCCCATGCATCATTAAGATCCATAACTACTCTCAAGTCACTTATCTGGGCACTTGCCGCTGTAACAAACGGCTGTGGAAGAACAGCTATAGCACCATCCTGTGCCTTTAACTTAGAAAGTGCTTCTGTTGTATCTGAGCACCATACAATATCAACATCCTTATCTGCATCAAGTCCGTTAGCTGAAAGAATATATCTTATAGTATATTCCGGAACAGCACCCATTCCTGTAGCATATAAAGTCTTTCCCTTAAGGTCGCTTATATTATTGACACTGTTACCTCTTTCAACAAGATTAAGAACACCAAGAGTATTAACTGCAACAACCTGAACCTTTCCTTCTGTCTTATTATAGATATTAGCTGCCAGATTAGATGGCACAGCCGCAATATCAATCTCTCCGCTTGCAAGAGGTGTTACAAATGCAGATGCATCAGTAGCAAAATCCTCAAACGCATATGTATTCTTAGTGTTTCCATCCTCAGAATCCTTACGGAGCTTGACCATTCCCATTGCTGTAGGCCCTGCCATAGCACCAATTCTTATTGTAGTTGTCTCTTCTGTCTGTCCTTCGCTTCCGTTATTATCAACAGTCTTTCCTGTACATGCCGCAAATGAAAATGCCATAACAACCGAAAGCATAACTGCTAGTAATTTCTTCAACTTCTTATTCTCCTGATATATTTAATTAGTATTCCATGAACTCCTGTATATCCCTTAATACATCTTCAATTTCGCCTTCTCCATCATTAATTGTAAGCTGCAATGGCTTGCTTATATCAAGACTGAATAACCCCACCAGTGACTTGCCATCAACACAGCTATATCCTGACTCCACATCAAACCCGCATGAATACTTACTAATTGTACTTACAAATCTCTGAACCTTCTCCACAGAATCCAAAAGAATCGTTACTGTCAGCATATTTCTTCCTCCGCTTCCTCATATTGTAATTGCAATAACAGTCACTAATATACACCATTTCTTATATAGAAGCAACTCTTGATGCCCCATTCATTATACTGCCATAGACTTTTCCATCATAAACAATACAATTTCTTCCATTCTTCTTTGCAAGATAAAGTGCATTGTCCGCTTCCTGATATAATTTCTTAAAATCATTATTATAAGCAGGGACAAATCCTGCAATTCCCATACTTACAGTAACATACTTTGAAACACCATAATATGCATGCTCAATCTGCTTCTGTTCAAGATTATTTCTTATCTTCATAGCAAGCGAAATAAGGCTTTCCTCATCCATATCCTGTACAAAAACAATAAACTCCTCTCCGCCTGTACGCGTAACCACATCTGTACTTCTCTGTGCCGAATTCTTAAGCACATCAGCAACTGACCTTAAGCATTCATCTCCTTTTGGATGTCCAAATGTATCATTATATTTTTTAAAATAATCTACATCAATTGCAATCATAGCCACAGATAATCTGTTTCTCTCACAGAATGGCCATATTGCATTAATTCTTGAATCAAGTCCTCTTCTGTTGTAAAGCCCAGTAAGTGCATCATGCTCCGAATAATCTGTCTTTCTTTTAAGCTGCATACTGACACGCACTCTCTGTACTGCAAGATTATGCTGATACGCAACAAGAAGCATAGTTGCAGCCTGAATAATACAGACATCAAAAAACATTCTTAAATCCAGTCTGCTTACTATAGCAAGTGCAATAACCACAACTGTCTGAAAAATTAATACACCAATACACTCTGCCTTACTAAAGGCTGGTATAAAGACTATGTATACACATGCTGCCAGATAAAAAAGAATACTTCCTGACTGTGTAACATCACATACCGCACCGAACATAAGATACACAAATGTAACATAAAAATAAGCTGTATATATGGCATGAAATCTGTCAAACTCATCAAGACCGTACTGCTTCTTTAAAACAAACATAAATACAAGCTGAAAAATTTCCATCAGAACAGCCACAACAATATATATATTTCTTACAGAAACTGCACTCCATTTTCCAATGCAGGCAGCAATCACCGTCACAGGTATAGCTACAGACAGCATAATAGAAGATAAATAGGCTCTCTTCATATTAATATCTGAAACTCCGCGGTTAAATTCTATCAATTTCCCCTTCGCACTCATACAAATCCACTCTCCCCATTAATGAATTAAAACATAATGCCTTCTAATAATACAACTTTATATACATTAAAACAACAGGAAATATAAAATATAAGCAGTCATGCAGAACACCTGCACAACTGCTCATATATACTTATTCAAATTACAAATTGGTATATCCCATAAGATAGTAATCTACTGCTCTTGCACAATCTCTTCCCTGTCTTATAGCTTTGACAACAAGTGACTGTCCTGTATGCATATCTCCTGCTGTAAATACTCCCGGTACACTTGTTTCAAATCCGTCTGCTGCTGTCTTTACATTAGTTCTTTCTGTAAGCTCAACGCCAAATGCATCTGTAACATATTTCTGTGAGCCCAGGAAACCTGCTGCTATCAGTACAAGCTCACATGGAAGCTCTGCTTCTGTTCCCTCCACAGGGACCATCATTCTCCTTCCTGTCTTTTCATCAGTCTTAGACTCAAGCTTTACTGTAACAACACTTGTAAGATTCCCCTTCTTATCCTTCTTGAATTCCTTAACTGTAGTTGTATATATTCTTGGATCATGTCCGAATACTGCAATTGCTTCTTCCTGACCGTAATCTGTCTTGCAGACTAAAGGCCACTGTGGCCAAGGATTGTTCTCCGCACGCTCATCTGGTGCTTTTGGCATCATCTCAAGCTGCGTTACCGACTTGCAGCCATGTCTTATACATGTTCCAACACAGTCATTACCTGTATCACCGCCACCAATAACAATAACATTTTTATCCTTTGCAGAAATGTATCTGCCATCCTTAAGTCCTGAATCAAGAAGACTCTTTGTAGTTGCTGTAAGGAAATCTACTGCAAAGTATATTCCATTGGCATCTCTTCCAAGAGCATTGATATCTCTTGGATTAGCAGCACCACACGCAAGTACTACAGCATCATAATCTGCCATAAGCTTCTTAGCCTTAATGTTCTCACCAACATTTGCATTAGTTACGAACTCAATGCCTTCTTCCTTCATAATATCAAGCTTTCTGTCAATTATATGCTTTTCAAGCTTCATATTAGGAATGCCATATCTTAAAAGTCCACCGATACGGTCAGCTCTTTCATATACAGTAACACTGTGTCCTCTCTGATTTAACTGGTCTGCTACAGCAAGTCCGGCAGGGCCTGAACCCACTACGGCAATTCTTTTCTTAGTTCTTACCTTAGGAGGATTTGCTTTCGCATAACCTTTGGCATACGCATGTTCAATGATTGCCATTTCATTCTCTTTAGTACATACTGCCTTGCCATTAAGTCCGCATGTACATGCCTTTTCACAGAGTGCAGGACACACACGGCTTGTAAATTCAGGAAAGTTACTTGTCTTATGTAACCTGTGATATGCCTGTTCCCAGTTTCCTGTGTAAAGAAGATCATTCCATTCCGGAATAAGATTATTAAGAGGACATCCGCTAGTCATTCCCTTTATTGTCATACCAGACTGGCAGAATGGCACGCCACAGTCCATGCAGCGTGAACTCTGCTTTCTCTGCTCATCTTCTGACAGAGGTGTATGAAATTCATTAAAATTCTTTATTCTTTCCTTAGGTGAAACCGCTGTGGCTTCAACTCTTTCATAGTCTAAAAATCCTGTTGGCTTTCCCATGGTTAGCTCCTTTCATGTATGTTATAAACTTGCACTGTCCCTACGGGTGCACTTCCAAAAGCTTCGCTTTTGGAAGTCGCGACTGCGTCTCAACCCTACTTGGTAGCCGCATAGAATGCTTCTATCTGAGCCTGTTCGCTGCTAAGTCCTTTTTCTTCCATCTGTACTATCATGTTAAGCATCTTCTTATAATCATGTGGCATGATTTTCTTGAACTTTGGAAGATATTCTCCGAAGTTATCAAGTATTTCCTTGCCCTTCTTAGAATTAGTATAAGCAACATGTTCTGTTATAAGCTGCTTTAACTCAAGGACATCATATTTGTTAGAAACTGCTTCCATTGAAACGAGCTGCTTATTAACTCTCTTGTAAAGACTTGTGTCTTCATCAAGAACATAAGCAATTCCACCACTCATACCAGCAGCAAAGTTCTTGCCAGTCTTGCCTAATACCACTACTGTACCACCTGTCATATATTCACAGCCGTGGTCACCAGTTCCCTCAACAACTGCTGTTGCACCTGAATTTCTTACACAGAATCTTTCTCCGGCAACACCATTGATGAACGCCTTACCACTTGTAGCACCATATAATGCAACATTACCGATGATGATATTCTCGTCTTCCTTATAAGTACTTCCTGTTGGTGGATATACAATAAGCTTTCCACCTGAAAGTCCCTTTCCAAAGTAATCGTTACTATCACCTACAAGTTCAAGTGTAAGTCCCTTAGGAATAAATGCACCAAAGCTCTGTCCGCCTGCGCCATTACATTTTACTGTATATGTATCATCATCAAGCTTATCATCAAATCTTCTTGTAATCTCAGCGCCAAGAAGTGTTCCTAATGTACGGTCTGTATTGGCAACATCGATTTCAAGACTTCTCTTGCTTCCTGTCTCCATGGCAGATTCGAACTTCTTAAGTAAAATCTTTTCATCAACTGTCTTCTCAAGTTCGAAATCAAATACATTTTTCTTATCATAATGTATCTTTGTCTGCTTAACATATGGATTATCAAGAATCTGTGATAAATCAACCTCTGCTGAACGTCCGCTCTTGGCAACATCCTTCTGCTCAAGCAAATCTGTTCTTCCTACCAGGTCATCAAGTGTCTTAATTCCTAAGTCAGCCATTATCTCACGAAGCTCCTGTGCAATGAATCTCATGAAATTAACAACGTATTCAGGCTTACCTGCGAATCTCTTACGAAGCTCAGGATTCTGTGTTGCAACACCAACAGGACATGTATCAAGGTTACATACTCTCATCATTACGCAACCCATAGTTACAAGTGGAGCTGTTGCAAATCCGAATTCCTCTGCGCCAAGCATTGCTGCAATAGCAACATCCCTACCGCTCATCAGCTTACCATCAGTCTCAATAATAACCTTATTACGCAGTCCGTTCATTGTAAGAGTCTGATGTGCCTCTGCAAGGCCTAATTCCCATGGAAGTCCGGCATTATGTATAGAACTTCTTGGAGCTGCACCAGTACCTCCGTCGTAACCAGAGATAAGAATTACCTGTGCGCCCGCCTTGGCAACACCGGAAGCAACTGTACCAACACCAGCTTCTGAAACAAGCTTGACTGATATTCTTGCATTCTTGTTAGCATTCTTAAGGTCGTATATAAGCTGTGCCAGATCCTCGATTGAATATATATCATGATGTGGTGGTGGTGAAATAAGCGCAACACCCGGAGTTGAAAGACGAGTCTTTGCAATCCAAGGATATACCTTCTTTCCTGGAAGATGTCCACCTTCACCCGGTTTAGCGCCCTGTGCCATCTTAATCTGAATTTCCTTGGCACTTACAAGGTATCTTGAAGTAACACCGAATCTACCAGATGCAACCTGCTTAATTGCTGAACATCTGTTAAGACCATCAGGACCAACCTTTAATCTGTCGATATCCTCTCCACCTTCACCTGAGTTAGACTTACCATGAAGCATATTCATGGCAATAGCCATAGTCTCATGTGCTTCTCTTGAAATAGAACCATATGACATGGCACCAGTCTTGAATCTTCTTACGATAGAATCAACGCTTTCAACCTCATCAATGCTGATTCCCTTCTTAGGGAACTTAATATTCATAAGACCTCTTAAGTTCTTAACGCCCTCTTCCTTATTAACAAGAGCTGTATATTCCTTAAATGTCTTGTAATCTCCTGTTCTTGTAGCAAGCTGTAACAAATGTATTGTCTGTGGGTTATACAGATGTTCTTCCTTGCCGCTTCTCATCTTATGAGCACCTGAACTGTCCAGAGTGGTATCTGTTGAAAGCCCAAGTGGGTCAAATGCCTTAGAATGAAGTGTTTCAACATCTTCCTGAATATCCTTTAATGACACGCCTTCAATTCTTGAAACTGTACCCTTAAAGTATTTATCTATAACATCTGAGTTAATTCCAATTGCTTCAAATATCTTAGCACCCTGATATGACTGGATTGTTGAAATACCCATCTTGGCAGCAATCTTAACAATACCTGTGATAATTGCTTTATTGTAATCATCAACTGCTGCATAATAATCCTTGTCAAGCATATTAAGGTCGATAAGCTCCTGAATACTCTCCTGTGCAAGATATGGGTTAATTGCAGAAGCACCATATCCAAGAAGAGTTGCAAAATGATGGACATCTCTTGGCTCACCACTCTCTAAGATTACAGCCATGCTTGTTCTCTTCTTAGTCTGTACAAGATACTGCTGTAATGCAGCAACCGCAAGTAATGAAGGAATAGCAACATGGTTCTCATCAACACCTCTGTCTGAAAGAATAATAATATTAGCACCTTCTCTGTGTGCTCTGTCAACCTCAACAAATAAGTGGTCGATAGCTCTTTCAAGTGAAGTATTCTTGTAATATATAATAGGAATAGTCTCTACCTTAAATCCTTCAACATTCATATTCTTAATCTTAAGAAGGTCTGTGTTAGTAAGGATTGGATCATTAATTCTTAACTGTTTGCAGTTCTCAGCCTTTTCCTCAAGAATATTACCCTCTGTTCCAAGATAAACAGTTGTTGATGTAACAACCTTCTCTCTTATTGAATCAATTGGCGGATTAGTAACCTGTGCAAATAACTGTTTGAAATAATTAAACAGTGGCTGATGCTTGTTAGAAAGTACTGCAAGTGGTGTATCAATACCCATGGCGCCTGTCTGCTCTGTTCCATTAAGAGCCATAGGAAGTATTGAAGTCTTGAAGTCCTCGTATGTATAACCAAATGCTTTCTGGAGTCTTGCTCTTTCTTCCTTAGTATGAACAGGGACTTTCTTGTTAGGGATCTTTAAATCCTTAAGCTGGATAAGATTACTGTCAAGCCACTCACCATAAGGGTTCTTAGTTGCATACTCTTCCTTAAGCTTATCATCTTCTATGAGTTCACCCTTAACTGTATCTATAAGAAGCATTTTTCCAGGTCTTAATCTGTCCTTTAACTTAATTCTGCTCTCTGGGATTGGAAGTGCACCAACCTCTGATGAAAGAATAAGATAACCATCGTTAGTGATATAATATCTTGAAGGACGAAGACCGTTACGGTCAAGCACTGCTCCAAAGTAATCTCCATCTGTAAATGCGATAGAAGCCGGACCATCCCAAGGCTCCATCATTGTTGCATAATACTGGTAGAAGTCTTTCTTCTCCTGTGCCATTGCACCATTGTTAATCCAAGGCTCAGGAATTGTAATCATAACAGCAAGTGGAAGCGGCATGCCATTCATAACAAAGAACTCAAGTGTGTTGTCTAACATTGCTGAATCTGAACCGTTAGTATTAACAACCGGAGTAATCTTTGACATTTCATCTTCAAGATATGGAGATGTCATTGTCTCTTCTCTTGCTAACATTCTGTCGGCATTACCCTTGATAGTATTAATCTCACCGTTATGTACCATGAATCTGTTAGGATGAGCTCTCTCCCAGCTTGGATTAGTGTTAGTTGAGAATCTTGAATGAACAAGTGCAATAGCTGACTCATAATCAGGATTCTCAAGGTCGCCAAAGAACTGGCGAAGCTGTCCAACAAGGAACATACCCTTGTATACAATCGTTCTGCTCGATAATGAACATACGTAAGTTGTATCTTCTGCTGTCTGCTCAAATACTCGTCTTGCAACATAAAGTCTTCTGTCGAACTCAATTCCTTTAGCTGCATTAGCAGGTCTCTTTACAAATCCCTGCATGATATATGGCATACAGTCAACCGCCTTTTTTCCAAGAACATTAGGAAATGTTGGAACATCTCTCCAGCCTAAGAATTCAAGTCCTTCCTTCTCAACAATGATTTCGAACATCTTCTTGGCTCTGTTTCTTGCCAGCTCATCCTGTGGGAAGAAAAACATTCCGACACCATAATCGCGCTCATCTCCAAGCTCAATCCCTAATGGCTTTACAGCTTTCTTAAAGAATTTGTGTGATATCTGAAGAAGGATACCAACACCATCACCAGTCTTTCCTTCTGCATCTTTACCGGCTCTGTGCTCAAGATTCTCTACAATGCTTAAAGCATCAGATACTGTCTGATGTGTCTTAATTCCGTTAATACTTACGATAGCTCCGATACCACAGGCATCATGCTCAAGTTCAGATCTGTAAAGACCAGGCTGTTTGATTTCATTTTCCATAAGTCTAATCATCCTTTCGTATATTCTAAAGCTTTGCTTGCACATAATATACTCCTGTTTTATGGATTTTGTAAATATTTTTTTGCCGTAATTGTCTGATAATTCGACTATTGCTACTTTCGATTGTAATTATCAGATAATTATAGAATTTGTCACGATATTATCTCTTAAAATGTAATATCATCTTTATTTATCATTATATGTTTTACACTTAATCCCTGCCTGTTTTTAAACATAAAAGTTGAATTATTTCTAAATTGTGTCTGATTTTTACCTGTCGGCGTAAAATTAGTAAAAAAATAAAGTGACAAAACCAAACATACTAATTTGCAAGGTTTTATCACTTTATATTATTAATGATTATCTATTAGTTATTAGCAGGTACTCCTCCTATCAGGAAATCAACCGCTTTCTCCTTAACAGAAAACTGTATTTCTGTATGTTCTCCACCATATTCACCATCAAGTGTCCATGATACAGGCTGTGGTGATTCGAACCTTACAGAGCTGGTCTTCCATGTGCATACCCAGTCACATTTACTAAGGTCTTTAGTTATAAAAGCATTAATAAGCGACTGGACTGCTATAGGATTATTAAGCTCTCTTATCAGGGTAACTTCAAATAATCCATCCTGCAGATTAACATCATTACCTGTAAGATTCTTTATTCCTCCAACCGAATCTGTATTACTTATCATTCCATATACAAAATTTCCCTCAACATGCATCTCCTCAGAATATACACGCATATACTGCGGTTTAATCGTTGATAAGCTTCTGACCGCTTCAATTACATAAGCCTGATGTCCCAGTACATTCTTAAGATTCTGTGGAGTTCCATAAGAAACCCTTGTAAACGCCCCAAATGCAGCAACATAATTAAATGAGCGCTCTCCATTTACCATTCCTACATCACAAGGAAAACGTTTACCCTTTGCGATATTAACAGCGGCCTTCACCATATTTCTTGGAATTCCCAGACTTGCAGCAAAATCATTCGTTGTTCCACTAGGAATATACCCTATCGGCGGCTTCTCTCCTTTATACTTAAGAACAGCAGCTACCGTTTCATTCAGAGTACCATCTCCACCACTACATGTTATAACATCATACCTGCCTTCACTATCTAAAATGTGCTGATAGCCATCAAGCGATGCCTTGGTCGGATATACAGTAATCTCATATCCAGCCTTAGAAAACACCTGTATTATCTTCATTAGCTGATTCTTAATCTGCGCTTTTCCAGAGTTTGGATTAAAAACAAACAGCATTTTCATCATAATCACCTGTCCCATTTATCACATAATGCATTAATCTGGTCTGTAAACTTAGCCAAATCTTTATTCGCGCCACCTTCATTGTGCATAATAACTGTCATGAGGCGCTTTCCAGCAGCAACAAGCCTGTCAAATACAGTCTTGCAACGCTGAGTAGTTGTAGTTCTTCTTGACTTCTTATCCTTAATACCTTCAGAAATAATTCTGTCGGCAATTAAGTCATAGCTTCCACCTGTGTATGGTGCCATTGCATCATAGCCATATTCTTCCTTCAGGCACTCTGTAAATTCCTCACATACACTATCCTCGCCATGTACTACGAATACCTTCTTAGGCTTCTTTTCAAATGCGTTAATCCAGCAGAGAAGTCCTTCCTTGTCAGCATGGCCGCTCGATCCCTGAAGCTGTACAATCTCAGCCTTTATCTGAATTGGCTCACCGAAAAGCTTAATCTCCTCTGCACCATCAACTATAATACGGCCTGTTGTTCCAACAGCCTGATAACCAACGAATACTATTGTACTCTCAGGTCTCCATAAGTTATGTTTGAGGTGATGCCTTATTCTTCCGGCTTCACACATACCTGATGAAGAAATAATAACCTTAGGATTAGGATCAAAGTTAATCTGCTTTGATTCATCTCCCGTAGTTGCATACTTAAGCCCTGGAAATGTAAGCGGATTAATCCCCTTTCTTACAAGTTCTACTGCCTCATCATCAAAGCAGCTCTCCACATTCTTAATAAATATGTTAGTTGCCTCAATTGCAAGTGGACTATCCATATATACATCAAAATCTCTGCCAACGAGATTATCTTCTTTAATCTTTCTTATAATATAGAGAAGCTCCTGTGTCCTTCCGACAGCGAATGAAGGAATAACAACATTACCTCCTCTTTCAAATGTTCTCTTGAATATATTCGTTAAATCTTCAACATAGTTAGGAGTTCCACCGTGGCTTCTGTTACCATAGGTTGATTCCATGACTACATAGTCGGCATCCCTGACATGCTTCGGGTCTTTAATTATCGGCTTGTTAATATTACCTATATCACCCGAAAACACAATCTTCTCTGTTACATCACCATTCTCAGTCTTTTCTGTAGCCCATACCTCGATACTCGCTGAACCAAGAAGATGTCCAACATCTGTGAATCTAATCTTAATTCCTTCTGCAATATCATATACCCTGTCATACTCACAGCCTACGAACTGCTTGCAGACATTAACTGCTGCATCCATATCATACAGTGGAACAAATTCCTTGAGTTTTCCTCCTGATCTGGCAGCCTTCCGGTTTCTCCATTCAGCTTCAAACATCTGAATATGTGCGCTGTCTCTTAACATTATCTCACACAGCTGTGCCGTAGCTGATGTTGAATACACCTGTCCCCTGAATCCATTCACATACATAAGAGGAATCAGACCTGAATGGTCAATGTGTGCATGCGTCAGCAATATGCAATCCACATCAGATGCCGCAACCGGAAGCTCCTGATTCTCATATACATCATTACCCTGTTCCATACCGCAGTCTACAAGAATATTAAGACCTGCCGCCTGTAAGAAATGACAGCTTCCTGTTACCTCATGATCCGCGCCTAAAAATGTTAGTTTCATAATATGCCTCATTTCCGCGTCAACGCTATTTTTTCACGATATTTCTGATGTAATTGTAACATTTTCCTATGTAAAATTAAATACAATCATATATAAAAATTGTATTAATTCTCTGTATATTCTATATCCGTAAATGTAACATCCGCATTTCTCGAAACGAAGAATCCTGCGTATACATGCTTAGGGTCTACGGCTGTCAGCTTAAAATCAAATCCGCCTGTTAAGAACTCTCCATCGCCTAATTTTACTGCATAGCCGTCCGGATTAGACTTTATACATACTTCTACGGTATCACCCGGCTTAAGCTCTCTTCCTGTCACGGTTCCCTGCATAAGCTCGCTGTTCTTTCTTGCAAAACAACTCCATGCCTGGTCTTTATAAGTAAGGTTAAGTGGTGCTGCCGCTACATAATCGCCAAGTACATCAGGCATTTTCTTATCAATATACATGTCATCTCTTACCATAAGCCCAAATGACACCTGATTGTTATAGAAATAATCATTAATTGTCATCTTAGCCTTAAGGGTAAAGTTCACATTTACAGGAATCTTCTTATAGTACATTGCAATTCCGTCTGTAACAGTAGATATCTTGCCATCATTATTCTTAACCGCGATGTGTATTCCCCCTGGAACTTCTTCAAGTATATAATTATCAGATTCCGTTGGCAGAGTTGTAACATCCCCGAATACTGTGCCTTTGAATCCATATGCATCTTTAAAGTTCTTGCTGTCAGCAAGCTCATCACTGAATACAACCGGCTTGTATGAAGCATTTTTTTCAAGATATCTGTTCTTGTCTGGAAGCGGTTCATCTGCCCTTATATTAACTATATTCTCTGAAAGTCCTGATATTCCAGCCTTTTCAAGATCCTGCATAACAAGAAAAGCATTAACCCTGCCGCCCCATATATTAGTGTGTGTATTGTCAACACTTACTTCTTTATTAGATGGCCATGCGTGAAGATAAATTGTCTCTTCTGGTCCTAACTCATCATATAAAGTCTTTGTTTTTTCAGTCATATCAACACATACGATTCCAAGGTCTCTTGCAAGGTCACGGACTGCCTGTGAATAATCCCCTCCCTTAAACTGTGCAGCGTCATCAGTTATGTGAAGCTCCTGCTTTGTCCACTCTCCTGTTGCAGTTCTTCTTACAATAGGTGTACACAGTATTGGTGTACATGAAACATCAAGTGCCGGCTTAATATAATTGTCATATAATGATGCTGCAAATGTGCCTTTCTTATCCCTTCCGCCTATCGGGCTTGTATATCTTCCTGTCTCTGTTTTCTCATCATTATGTCCAAATCCGATCATAAGAAAATCTCCTGCTTTCATGCCTGCAAGAAGCTCCTTATAATTCTCTTCCTTAGTAAAGCTTAAGCTGCTTCTTCCTGAAAGTGCAAGATTATTAACCTGCACCTTGCTGTTAAGATAACAGCCAAGCTTGGTTCCGTATCCATATCTTGGATAATAGTATTTGTCATCAAAAGAACTTAATGTTGAATCACCAACAACCCATAATGTACTCATCGTATGTCACCTCGTTTTAAATATATGTGTTATCATCAATATGTCTTATTAAGGTAGTTTTCGCGTAGGTGTTCCTCCATCGCAGCTATCTCTTTCTCGAACTCTCTGGCAGATATAAGCAGGCATCCCTGTCCTCTTATAATTACCTGTTCTACACCATCTGATGTTGCCACCGTTACATTATATTTCTTTCCATTCTCATGTGCAAATTTTTCAATATAATGGTCAGCAGTTTCCGCTGTCTTCGTAAATACAACATGAATATTATGAAAATCTATAAACTCCTCATCATGTCCAGGCACTCTGTATGCGTCAAATACCACAATCAGTTCGCATCCCTTCATCGCCTGGTAATTACACAGTATATCAAGCAGCCTGCCTCTTGCACTGTCAAGATTGACCTGTGCAAGCTCTGATAGCTCCTTAAATGCATGTATTATATTATATCCGTCAACAAGAAGAAAACTCTTCTTATCTGGATTATATTCAGGTGCTTTAGGAGGGTTTTTAACATTGGCATTACCGCCTGTAACATATCTTCCAACTGCTGTGTCAGCTTTTCTTTTCGATAACTTTCTTCTTTCATTATCGCCTCTGCTGTTAGAAAAATATGTTTCATTCAAGATTCTGTCTACCTCGTCTGTTCCAATCCACTCGTCAGACACTGTTCTTGAAGCCTGCTTTGCCGTAAGCTTGACCTCCCTGTCAGACTGTCCACCGGCAACCCCGGAATCCGTCACGGCTATCTCGACATGTGCATGCTCTCTTACTTCATTCCACGGCACAACATATCCCGAACCGCCTGCACAGAATACTGAATCTACCGGGTTTCTTGTATCACGCTCAGGCTCATAGCCGAATCGTTCAATAACCTCTTCTGTATTATGGCATGGTCTGTAGCCTGCCATCTTAAGAGCAAGTCTGCCTGTTCCCTTGGTATAGGCATTAACCTCTGCCTGATAGTTGCCAATCACTGAAACCGGACCTTCACCTGTGATAACAACATTATCACCATCAGCCTCCTGCATGTTAAATGCTGCACCCATTCTCTCGAAGTCGGTCATTGCCCTGCCAACATAATCTCTCTTTACCTCAAGTGAAAATGCGTAGAATGGCTCTAACAATACTGATTCTGCCTGCATAAGCCCCTGCCTTACAGCTCTGTAGGTTGCCTGCCTGAAATCTCCGCCTTCCGTATGCTTTGGATGCGCCCTTCCTGCAACCAGCGTAATCTTCATGTCCGTGAGTTCAGAACCTGTAAGCACTCCTCTATGCATTTTTTCACACAAATGTGTATACACAAGCCTCTGCCAGTTCTTATCAAGTATATCCTCACTGCAATGGCATTCGTATCTCATGCCGCTTCCCGGCTCACCCGGTTCAAGCAGCAGATGCACCTCCGCATAATGTCGTAAAGGCTCGAAATGTCCAATCCCATACGCCTTATTCTTAATAGTCTCTTTATATACAATGCTTCCTTCGCCAAATGTTACATCTACTCCGAATCTTGTCCTGATAATATTAGTCAGTACTTCGATAAGCACAGGTCCCATTACACTTACATGTATCTCTTTAAAATTCTCATCCCATTCAACATGAAGTTCAGGTTCTTCCTCCTCAAGTGTACGAAGCTTTGAAAGAAGTGCCACCGGATCTGCCCCTGCCGGAAGATTAAGCTTGTAATTAAGTACCGGCTCAAGCACAGGTATATTATCCTCTCCGCCTGCTCCAATAAACTGACCTGCCTTAGTCTCTGAAAGTCCTGTCACAGCACATACAGTTCCTGCAACTGCTTCATTAATGCTTGTAAACTTATCTCCTGCATAGACTCTTATCTGGTTGACCTTCTCATTGCCAATAAGCATTTTTGATTTTAAAGAACCACCGCATACTTTAAGATGTGTAAGTCTTTCTCCTCTGTCATCTCTTGTAATCTTATACACCTTTGCCGAGAACTCTTCGCCGTAATCAGGACAGCTTACATATGTATCAATTCCATTTATAAGTTCCTCAACTCCGTTCATTCTGAGTGCCGAACCAAAATATACAGGAAACATTTTTCGTTCCATAATCATGCGGCTCATAAGGGCATCATCAACATGTGCAGATTCAAGAAACTGCTCAAGTGCCTCTTCATGGCACATTGCAACTTCTTCGTAATCTATATTATTAAAATCCACGCATGACTCTGACAGCCTGTTCTTTAGCTGCTCCATAATTCTTGCCCTGTTCGTTCCCTGCTGGTCCATCTTATTGACAAATATAAATACCGGAATTCCAAGTCTTTTAAGCAGACTCCACAAAGTCTCTGTATGTCCCTGTACTCCGTCCATTCCGCTTATTACAAGAACCGCTGCGTCAAGCACCCACAACGTTCTCTCTGTCTCAGCCGAAAAATCAACGTGTCCCGGTGTATCAAGCAGCGTGTATGAACTTCCGTTATAATTATAAGCCGCCTGCTTTGAGAATATGGTGATTCCTCTTGCTCTCTCCATATCCCCTGTATCAAGAAATGTATCCTGATTATCAACTCGTCCTAATTTTCTTATGCTTCCCGCACTATATAGTATCGCCTCTGACAGCGTCGTCTTTCCTGCATCAACATGTGCCAGCATGCCGATTGTTATCGGATTACTATGTGCCATATCATTTCCTTTCTCCAAGTTTTATTCCATACCTTCTTTAAGCCATCTCGCAATATTGGTAAAATCAATCTTAAGTTCTCCATTATATATATTCGCCGGAACCGGCTTATCAAATCCATATATCACCGGATACACATCACTCTCAAAGAAATACACAAGGACCTTCTCCTGCGCAAAGTCCAGTATCCAGTATTCACGCACTCCAGCCTCCATATACTTGGAAAGCTTCAATGCATAATCCTTCTTCTTGGTAGACGAAGAAACGACCTCCACAACAAAATCCGGTGCACCATATATACCAAATCTCTTAATCTTAGATGTATCGCATACTATTCCTACGTCCGGCTGAACCATAGTCCTTTCATCACAATCAAGCTGTACATCTACAGGTGCTATAAATGGGCGGCAGCTTCCACCATGTTCCATAATATAATTAGCAATCTGCCTGTAAATCTCCCCACCAATTGACTGATGTCCGAAAGTTGGCGAAGCCATATCATAAAAGTATCCGTCAATCAGCTCCACTCTCTGATCATCAGGCAATGCCCTGTAATCATCAATAGTGTATTCACCATTCTTTCTTGCCTTATATAATCCACCTGACTCCCTTACTTCCAACTGTTCATTAAAGACCTGTTCCAGTGCTGTAAGAGTATCATATCGCGGACTCTCTGTTTCCCCAGAAAAAATCTTCTGCACTGTTCCCAGAGGCACCCCAGACAATTCAGCTATCTTGGCATATGAATATCCTTTTTCCTTCTTCTTCTCTTTCATCTCATTAATTGTCATATAACCCTCTCCAATCAAAACATAAGTATCCGTACATGATTAAATATAATTTCTATACTCATTATAAGAGTTGTATATCCATTCGTCAACCAAAATATAGTAAATAGATATCCGTTTTATAACCGTTTTGTTTCCAAACTCACTGGTTGTAACTTAAATGATGATAAATATCGCACTTGAACCTGGCTCACCCCATGATTATTCAATAACCTACCAGATTGCCTTATCATCATAATTTCGTAGGTCATTTTTGCACTAAAAAAGAGTTTTATATTCTAAAAAACATACTAAATGACTCAAGTTCCATTAAATAGTAGGTTATTTCTTGGATTTTCCGTTGCGAATTGCTTCAAAAGCAAAAAAAACACCTACTAATCATGCGTAAAACGCAGTTATAGTAGGTGTTGGTATAAAAATTTTTTGAAAAGAATATCTTAGGCAGAATTTTATTAGGTCCAGGAAACAGATTGTATACCATTTTCTTATAATCAGTATAACTCTTTCTCTCCCCACTGCCCTGAATTATCTTTTTATCAGGCTTATTTTTGCGTTAAAAACTGCAAGAAAACACTTGTCATCTACAAAGTAGAAATTATTTAAGGTTATTCAAACTACTATAGACACCTTTATGCCATTTACTTATCTACAAAGTAGAAATTATTTAAGGTTATTCAAACATGTTAAATTAGAGATTGGAAACAAGGATCTACAAAGTAGAAATTATTTAAGGTTATTCAAACATAATGTTGCATATTTGCAACACCCCAATCTACAAAGTAGAAATTATTTAAGGTTATTCAAACAATGTACCATTCACAGCTCCGGCAGATAATCTACAAAGTAGAAATTATTTAAGGTTATTCAAACTCCAAAAATCTCCCAAAATCTAATTTATCTACAAAGTAGAAATTATTTAAGGTTATTCAAACTATGCTTATTGAAGCTTCTTATCTGCCCATCTACAAAGTAGAAATTATTTAAGGTTATTCAAACATATGGACGGAACGCTTGCAGAGTTATCTACAAAGTAGAAATTATTTAAGGTTATTCAAACCAGCTCCATCAGTAACAGCAGTTCCACCATCTACAAAGTAGCAATTATTTAAGGTTATTCAAACCCTTAATTCGTCAAATCAAACAAATTATTAAACATATAACCTTATAAAAAGCAATTTATTTGTGTATTATTTCATATTTTATTGAATAACCTTTAAATAATGCTTTATTAAAGCCCATGTTTGCATCATGTAATAATAATAAAATCTTTTTCATCATTTTTTGCATATCCAAACCTTAGTACCTCACAACTTGAAGATAATTTAAAGATCATAACACTGTCTTCCTGACTAAATTTCTTTTCATACTTATTCTTCAAATCACTGATTATATTATCTAATATTCTAATGCTATTGTCAATTTCAAAAACCGAATACTGTATCCTGTGACCAAATTTAGACAAGTATTTTGCAAATTTTGTTCTTAATTTATCGTCCGAAATATCGTAACTTACTATTATCATGTTCACCTCTAATGAATTATAAACACTGGTATCTCACTTGCACTTTTTCTTTTCATAAAAAATCTATAATATTGTTGAATGTATAAAAATATATCATCTTTATATTCCAATATTGCATTCATTAAGAACTGTATATATTGCGGATTAGACTTATATTTTAAGCACCATCTATTATTAATAACTTCGAAATCATTTTCTTTACATTGTCCAAGATTTATTGATTTTCTTACCTGATAATCAACAACCGGTCTTATTGGTTCCATCAAGTCACAAACCAATGATTTTCTCATGTAAAAGCATTTGTGAAATACCCCGTAATATGTGTCAAATCCATAAACCTGCAATATAGCATCCACAATATTAAACAGCATGGTATATCCAATATCCAATGTTACATTTACATAATCATTTTTAATTCTTGGTTTTCTTCCTTTCCAATCAACATTATCAAATACTCTGGAAAAATACACTCTTGCAGCATTGCCTTCTATTCCCATTACCTCTAAATATTCCAATTGCTGTTCTAATTGAACTACCATTTTATCTAATAATCCAATGCCTTCTTTCATTATTTGATTCTTTCCTCTAATATTTTTTAATATTTGAGATTGATTCTTGATTTTATTCTGTTCTATTTTCCTGCCTATATCATTTTCTGTATATTCATACTGGTGCTTTCTTAACAAGGTATTTCCTTCCATACTCGCTCCCAATATTTCATACACTTTCATGTGCCTTACTTCCGTTAATCTGATATGAAGACTGATATGTAAGATTGTCCTGACTTCCATATAACTTATGAAAATATATAGAAGCCGGACAAAATATAAAATCATTTAAGTTAGAAATAATTATGATATCATCCATTATTCATACCTTTTATTCTGTATAAAATCCAACCATTCAGCATGAGGTAATTTCAGGCAGTTCCTGTCAAAACCATCTTCTGTCCACTCAGACTTTATCTTTAACACCTCATATAATCCCTTAAGTGCTATACAATATGCACCATTTGCATCTGCATCTTTTGGCATCTTGCATTCTTTATCATCTGATTCTTTATAATTATCTGAGTCAAAAAAATCTCCTTCATCATTGATTACAGGTGATATTATTTTATCGTAACTTATTCCCTTCTCCTGTTCCTCTGCTTCAGTATAACTATTTCTCATCTGAACTGTAAGTTTATATAAATATAACAGTTGTGCAAAGAATTCAGATTTTTTATCTTCATCCATCTTCTCCATATCTATCCTTATATCATGTCCATCAGCATAATTAATTTCATTATCTTTTAATAATAACTTTATTGTTTCTGTAAGATTTATTGATTTTGTTTTGCCTGTTCTCCTTGCATTGTTGAATTCACTCTGCAGTCTCTCACCATTGGTATATACTGTCCATTGTGTCTTACCCATGGTAATGTTGTAGGTATCAAAATTATTATAATCAAATCCAAAACTGAACATGTCTTTTTCGGCACAATATCTTATTTCATCAAATTGCATAAAGAACTGTTTTCTCGAAGCATTTGTTGAAATGCTCTTAAAATTAAATGCACTGATAAATCCGGTTGACGGATCTATTTTTGATGTAAATGCAGCAGGTACATAAAATATTACACCACATTGTTTCCCAAGATTCTTCATATTATCTGGTACATATGTCAATTGATATCCTTTTAACAGTCCCCCTAGTTCATCTACAGATTTTTCTTTAGAAGCAAAATAATTCAGCTTATTAATAAGCATACTCTCGAACTTCTGGTATACCTGTCGTTCAACTTTAAAACGACCTCGCTTAAATCCATAATTCAAATCTTCCATAGCAATTATTGCATTATACTCAACCATAAGCATTGCTATCTCATGAACTACCCCTGAAATATATCCTTCTTTCAACTCTTTAATATTTCCTATAGATTTCCAGTTCTTTCTCGCATATTCTCTGGTCTTTTCCTTCTCAACCAGCTTCTTCTTATAATCATAATTATTCAATATATTATAACTTTTCTGTTTAACGATATTTCCATGAGAATCTATAACAGAAATATATATAAGATTACGCTCACCCCTGTCAATTCCAATAACATGTATATCATCATTTTGTGCTATATATTTTACAGCCATGTCATTTACATTATTTCGTGCTGTCACTTTATAGTTAATAGTAATTGGCGTATGTATAAAATATTTGTCAACTGTATATCTGTAATCTTTAACAATATCCTTTTGGGCAGTCCTGACCTCTACTTTATCAAGATATTCCTTTGCAGCTTCTGACAAGTCACTTTCTTTAATATATCCGTTATACATTTTATAAATTTCATTATATATATCATCTGGAATCGGTATTCTTACAACATCACCATTATCAAGCTGATTTTTATATGTCTTATTAACTAATACAGAATCTTTTTTATGCTTAACTGGATTTTTTACGCTTGCCCTTCTATAAAACAATTCAGCCTGTCCATTTAATTTAATAATGATATCCTTAAGATTTTCTTCACTAAAAATGTTCTTGAAATACATAGTGTGAAGATTTTCTTTTCCTGTACTGTTCTCTGCGAAGTCCTTATTATAAATCTGAAATAAATATATCTTGCCTTCCTCATCAAGCTTATTAATATCAGCTTCACTTATATAAGTCCAGTCAATTCTATACCCCTGCATTTCAACTTCACGGTAGAATTCACTTATATCGTTATAACTATCAGTTGCAGAGAATTTAAATTCATATTTTCTCCATTCCGCATGTTTCTCTATGCTGTTCTTAAAATAATCAATTAAATCCCTGCAAAAACTGATATCAAAATTCTCATTTGTCTTAATATGTTTGTGTGCATTATAACCTGAAATTATATAATCAGACGGCTTAAATGTTTCTATTCCTTTCTTTGATAAGAACACCTTAGGAAGCATTTTATTCGCGCCTGGCAACAGATTATATACCATCTTCTTGTAATCATTATCGTTCTTTTTCGCAAAGTTTCCCTGTATAATCTTTTTATCCGGTTTATTTTTAGCATTAAAAATTGCCAGATAATACTTATTATCTCTTATTAAAATTATTGCATTATTATCAAACTCTTTACTCTGCGACCAGCCATTAGCAAGTGTAGGACTTTGAAAATTAAGTTTTATTTTCTTAGAAGTGTATGGTTTCTGTGTAACGTAATTTCTCACCCTGTTATATAATGGCACTATATTTTCTAATATATTATAGATATCGTCTATATCTGAATAAAACATTTCATCTCTATCCAGTACTTCATCAACAATAAATGCCTTTGCCCAATGATACATGTTCATATACATATCAAGCCTTTTCTTCATTTCATCAGCTTTTTCTTCGCTCTCAATCAGACTTATATGCTCATCGTATTCCAAATGTGCTGTTTCTGTATCAGTTATTATATTACTAATTTCCCTTATATATTGCTTAGCATTAGAATTTTTAAATTCATTTCGTTCTTTTTCATCTATATATTTCTCAACTAAATCATTAATATCATTAATACTCTTATATTTATCTTCTTTTACAGCCTTTTTAACTTTTTCTTCTTTAGACTTACCTTTTGCATATATATTTTCATCATAAAAATTTTCAACGCAACTTGTAATTAAATTCCAGTTGCCACTCATAAAACAGGATAATGTCTCATAAAAATCTTTTGATATATATATTCTTTTCTCATCTAATTCATCATATTTATTAACGATATCTTTCAGTTTTCCAATTATATTGCCTTTTTCTGTTTCATCAATAAACGCATTAACAGCATTATATACGCTCATATCATCTTCAAACATTTTAGGTACTTCAAATGAAGTTGATGTATACGCAAGGATTTGCTTATGCAGCTTACGCATTTTGAATAAATTGTAATTATTCTTTGTCTGCTGGCAATAAAGATTCATATGTGCATTAACCACACCACATATTTCATTGTAAAAGTCTATTCCTGACTGAATTAATACCATGTTATAAAAATCCGGATTAAATATCTGATTCAATTCCCAATCACCCATTTTATCCTGATTATTTTTTTCAATTACTTCTATTTCATCCAATGCCTTTTCTGAGATTTTCTTATATGATGTCATATTAGCAAGAAAAATCAAAGAATTTTCATGCACAATTCTATAAGCTATAGATGTAGAAACAGCCTCTTTGGTAAATACATTTTTTCTCTTTTCAAAAAAATCCGTAAAATATGTGCTAAAACCATTAAACAATGCTAATGTTTCCAGTTTGCCAGCTTTGTCTTTAACATCATATTGATTATAATTTTTAATAAAATGTGGCAGTATCTCTTTCAAAAGCTTTGCGTTAAATATATTTTTGTAATTAGAATCTGATTGCAGATGTGTGCATATCTGTTCTCTCATTTTGCTCTGCTCTTTTTCTAATGCTTTCTTATTATCTTTTGATGGACTTGACTGAACCAAATTCATTAATTCAAATAATAAAGAAAAATCTAAATCCGTAGCTCTTGATAATGATTTATCTATATATTCCCTATAAAAATCATCCATTATATTTTTTGACTCTGTACTTTTCTCTTGTCTTAACTCATCTTCATGTATAAGTCCATTGTGTATTATATGCTCCTGTGTATGCCCAATCGGTCTTAATTCATTCCGTAGTGTCTTTGCTACTGGTGTAACCCCCACAAACTCTCTGTAAACTATAATGCGATTTCCGTTCATACAAATATCCTCCTCAATTAAAATTCATAACTTGTTATATGCATTTTACGAAGTGATGTAATGTTTGTTAAGCAACTTTTAAAAAAATAACGCTTTGTATGCGTCATCTTTTAACAAATCACTTCGATCTACAATAGTAGAAATTATTTAAGATTATTCAATTCATTTGTAAGCAGTAAACTACAATAATAGAAATTTATTTTATTTTATTATCTTCTTATATATCTGTCAATATTATGTTTTAAATATATTTTAAGTATATTTTATAAATTCTAATTGACATATTCTTTTTGTATTGTTATTATATATCATATTATTGATGCATCATTTTATATTTTAACTATATCCAACATATGAAACATACAAGAAAGGCGATTTATGAACTATAACAACACTAATACACATCAGAAAGATGTCACCCTTAAGACATTCTGGCGTGATAATGAACATTTTGCAGACCTTTTCAATGCTACTGTCTTTAACGGTAAACAGGTACTTAAACCTGACAAACTTACAGAAATGGACACTGATGTCTCTGCTACAATTCATTCCAAAAGTTACAATGAATCTATTACCAGAAACAGAGATGTAGTAAAGAAGATGTCTGATGGCGTTGAGTTCAATATTCTTGGTCTTGAGATTCAAGACAAGACCCATTATGCCATGCCTCTAAGAACTATGACTTATGATGCACTCGGCTACATAAAAGAATATAATGATATCAAAAAACATCATAAGCTGAATAAGGATTCTTTCAGTTCTCCTGATGAATTTCTGTCTGGGATTAACAAGTCCGACCGCTTCCACCCTATAATAACAATCGTTCTTTACTATGGTGAGTCGTTATGGGATGGTCCTACCTGCCTGTCTGACATGATGATTTCTATGTCTGATAATATCAAGGAATACTTCTCTGACTACAAATTAAATCTTGTCCAGATACTTGATTCTGATAAATACTCATTTTATAATGAAGATGTAAAAGATGTATTTTATATTGCACGAAGTATATACAACAAAGATATTGACGCAATATTAAACAAGTACAAGACTCGCAATGTTGACAACGAAGTTATGAAACTCATCAGCGTTCTTACTGCTACTCCACAGATTATGAATTTGTGTAAATCTAACAAGCAAGGAGGTAAAGTTAACATGTGCAAAGCAATGGAAGAATTAAAAGCAGAATGGCAAAATGAAAGCAGGAATGAAGGTATAAATAAAGGCATTGAACTTGGTATTGATTCTGAAAAAATCAACTCAATCATCTCCATGCTCGAATTCGGCGTAACCAGAGAACAGATAATATTAACCAAATACACCAAAGAAGATTTAGAAAAAGCGGAGGCTGCCATAGCCAATAATAACTAATATAGTAATATTAAAGCCAGTTAATCTAGCAATTAAGATTAACTGGCTTATTTTATCTGATACTTTTATAGATTTCCGGTCTTCTGTCCCTGAACAGGCCCCAGCTCACGCGAAGGTCGGAATCTGCGTCAAGGTCGGATTCCCCATAGACAATCTCTTCCTTGTCTCTTGATGCCTGTGTCACTATCTCGCCTGTTGCATCTGTTACAAATGAAGAACCATAGAATATAAGTGATGACTCCTGATGTCCATTGGCTTCAGATGGTGTAACCTTCTCCTCACCAATACGGTTGGCAGCTACTACAGGAACTATATTGCACGCTGAATGTCCCTGCATACATCTTCTCCAGTGCGGCATGCTGTCAACCTCAAGAATCGGCTCTGAGCCAATCGCTGTCGGATAGAAAAGGATTTCTGCTCCCTGTACCGCCATTCCTCTGGCTGTCTCTGGAAACCACTGATCCCAGCATATTCCTACTCCAATTCTTGCATATCTTGTATCCCACACCTTAAAGCCTGTATCTCCCGGTGTGAAATAGAACTTTTCCTGATAATAATGGTCATCAGGAATATGTGTTTTTCTGTATATTCCAAGGATGCTTCCATCTGCGTCAATAACTGCAACAGTGTTATAGAACACATTTATATCTCTTTCATAAAAGCTTATTGGAAGCACTACCTGCAGCTCGGCTGCCACCTTTTGAAAATGCTTCACAGCCGGATTCTCATCAACAGATGTTGCAAATGCGTAATAATCATAATTTCTCTCCTGACAGAAATACTGTCTCTCAAAAAGCTCCGAAGGAAGTATTATCTGCG